>Ga0207671_10000468_pt1 | contig 55019 bp, 56 predicted proteins | sample KBSC24metaG_FD_184352 | JGI IMG/M metagenome (GOLD analysis project Ga0207671, IMG submission 184352) | Corn rhizosphere microbial communities from Kellogg Biological Station, Michigan, USA - KBS C2-4 metaG (SPAdes) (version 2) | ecosystem: Host-associated > Plants > Roots > Rhizosphere > Soil... | reverse complement strand
TAGCTACGCTCAGCGACAAACGCCGTGGCATCAAAACAGGCGTTTTGGATACTATCAATTATTACCAGGCCAGCCCTGTAGCGTTATATGACTATTATCCATTCGGCATGCTCATGCCCGGCAGGTACGTCTATGACACAGCCAACCACTGCGAGCTCGTCACCGAGACAGCCCCGGTGCTCACCTCAGGCAGCATAGGCCGCGCCACGCTCGGCAGCTTCTGCGCACCGTGTAGCTTCGTACCAATAGGCACAGGCATCCTTAGCTTTGGCAGCGGCAGCATGACGGTAACAAGTGCCGCAGTAGGCGATGGCGCCTCAATGGACGTATCTACAATATCAGGCACAGCTTACAGCGCTCCAGTTACAGTAAGCGGCATGACAGGCGGCTCCTGGACAATTTCAGCGCTGGATATCACCTCATCCACCGTGCTGGCTGCAACAACAGTAGCCCAGCCACAGACAGCCACCCTCAGCTTCACAGCCACAGGCCCATCTACAAGGATCACGATGACCTCCACCGCTGCAACTTCAACCTTCACTATTACAGCAATTCCTATTAACTTTACTACATGGACGTCTGGAACAATCGTAACTACTGTATGCAGCAAAGACGGAGATGCGTATCGTTACGGGTTCAACGGACAAATGAAGACAAACGAGTGGGCAGGAATAGGAAATCATACAACAGCGCAGTTTTGGGAGTATGATACGAGAACTGGAAGAAGACTTAATTTGGATCCCAAGCCAAACGAAGATGAATCACCTTATTCTTCCTTCGGGGGTAATTCAATTTGGCGATCGGATGTGAATGGTGATAGCTGGTGGGATGTCGTAGTTGGCTATACAAATGCCATGGTTGATAATGCGACGGGAGGAGTAGTTAATCTCAGGGATTCTTATCATCCATCGGACGTTAAAGACTATAGGGAGGGCCAGTTAAATGGAGATGTGCATAGCCTATTATTAGCAACCGAAGAAGGCGCAGCAGGTACTGGAATTGTTGTTGGATCAGTGGCTGTGACCGCAGGCACGGGAGGTCTATCTGTTGAGGTTACGGCGCCGACTGCTGGGGTTGGGGTGGCAATGCAGGGCCATAGTGTAATAATGATGAGTCGCGCTGCTAAAAATTTGGCAAACGATTTAGCAAATGGTAGTGGATCAAAAGAAAGTCAAGGAAAGAAAGCACCAGATGCAAATGATGGTGCTGCGAAACCACACGGTGGGAAAGATCATAATCAAGCGATAGATAATCATGTGAAAAAGGCAAGAAAGGAAGGTGCCACAAATATTAGAAAAAATCAACAACAGGTTGATGTTAATGGTAATAAAGTTGGTAAAAATAGGCCAGATGTTCAATATGATAAAGGTGGTAAACACACAAATGTTGAATATGATAACCAACATAATAACAGCTTACGTCATGGGAAAATTCTCAAGAATAATGACCCTAATGCTAATATTGAATTAAATATTTTGCCCAAAAGATAGAATTATGTTTAAATCACTTAAGCAATACGAGTATATAGCAGTAGACCTTTTGTATATTAGATATGACCAGTTTTGCAATAGACTTAAAAAAATGTTAGCGGATGATAGTTGGTCATGGAGGAACCAGAAGCTAAATGTTCAAGATATTCTGCGAGATGGGCAAACAAACAGCGGCGTTATAAATCGGCGAATTGCTGTTTGGCCAATCACAAAAGATAGAACTGTGTGCTTATCTAATCTCACTGATGGATGTGGTTCTGTAATTTATCCTTTAGAACTACCCAACGACTTTATTCGGGTAGCAGTATCATCAGATAAGCGTTCTAATTACCGCTGTAAATTTGAATTTAAAAAAGAGGGAGTAACGAGATATATTCAAACATATTGGGATTCTACAAAGTGGGTATTTTATGAAGATGGAGAACCTATGCCGTTCGAAAATAAGGAATACTATAGAAGGCGAATTAAACGTCAGCGGCTTACCTACGAAATCATCAATGAATATTTAGAAGCTAATGGGTGGTTTTTAAACGAGAATAATTTTTGGCATTCAGATAAAGCAACATATTTCATCGAGAAGCATAAAAACAAAAGAGATGAGTAGCCTGTCAAGGCTGCGTATCAAACTTTTTGATGGCGCTCTCCTTCCAGGCGGTGTGTCAAACTTGTTGATGTCCCGCTGAAACTCCTGTTGGGCGTAGTGTTCCACTACGTCGGTACTGGGAGCCAATCTCCTGATTGGCGTACGCAGTTCAAAGCATGGCCCAACAACACAAAAAAATAATTCCCACTGTCCGGATTTGTAATTCCTGCGTACTGCGGGCGGCGGTGTCAGTGGCATGACAGGCGACAGCTGGACAATTTCAGCCTTGGATATCACCTCATCCACAGTGCTGGCAGCAACCACAGTTGCCCAGCCCACCACAGCCACCCTTAGCTTCACCGCCACCGGCCCATCTACAAGGATTACGATGACTTCTACTGTTGCAACCTCAACATTCACGATTACTGCGATTCCAATTAATTTTACCACATGGACAGCAGGTACCATTGTAACGACAGTGTGTAGCAAAGACGGCGATGCATATATGTACGGTTTTAATACGCAACAGAAAGTAAATGAAATTGCCGGCATTGGTAATCATTATACCAAAGTCCATATTCAACAAATAATAATGATCCAATATTCTTTTCAGATCCGACTGGTGAGAATGGCATAGGTCATTTTGAAGAAGACAAGAAAGGGGGGAAAGTATTGATTATAACGGCCAATTACCATTACGTAGAAGGCACATTTAACAAGAAAATACTGGATGCTGTAAGACAAGAGTATGGTACATATAAACATGTCAAATACCAAAATGCCAATATAACCGTTAAATTTAACATTAATTTTATCCCAGAAAAAAACGAGGCTGCAGTAAATAAATATGATGGAAAAAACGGTGAAAATAGATTGGCAAACGTTACTACTAAAGATGATGGAAGAGGTGTAAAATTTGAAGAATCAGATTTTCAACAGGTTGGGGTAGATTTGAACAAGCTAAAAACAACTCCCGCGCTAGCTTATAATGAAGAAGGAAATTTTACGGTAGAATTACCTGATAAGGAAAAAGACAAAAGAGAGATATCAACAATAATTCACGGGATAGGTCATAATCTTGGTTTAATTCATGCTGATGGAGACGCTATGAATGATCAGCATACAAAGGTTACTCCAGCAGGTAATGATATTTTTGGCAAAAAAGCCTATACTGCAAAGGCTCTTCAAAATGATGTTTCACATAGTAATGCTCAAAGCTTAGTCGATAGAGTAGATGATATGAGTAGTAGTGGCTACCAATCAAATGGGGAAAGTAATTATTGGCAAAATAAAACTGAAACAACAACGGGTGGTCAAGTATCAATAGAAGCAACCGGCGTTACAACTATTACTAAAGAATAAAATTATCATGAGAAAATATTTGTATATAATTTTTTTATTAGCTTCTTCAAGAGTATTTGCTCAAAAGGAAAAAGTAAATCTATTGTTAATCGCAATAGGAAAGAATAAATACTATAAAGCGGATTACTTATTGGATAATCCGTTTAAAGCCGAAAGGCTATTCAAAATAACGAGTTATAACTTTAATGAAGATTTCCTGAGAACAGAAGATGGAAAATTTTTAGATAGTTTATTAAAAAATGGCATGATTAGTATGTATGCCTGTTCTGAAGTAACTAATTGGAAAAATTATAAGATTAGTTTTGCAAAAGTAATAGATTCTGTAGAACAAGATAAACTACAAATACTGCCATTCGTAAATGAAAATGCCAAGCATTTTAAAAAGCGAGAGAAGAAATATGCAAAGTCATTTATTTATTTGTCAAATCCGATTTATATCCCCACAAGAGATATGTTTATAATAGAAATTTACACGCCACCGACAAGTTGTATTTATATATATAAGTATATGGATAGCTCTTATAACCAAGTTGAAAAAGTTAATTGTAAAATCAATTAGGGCGGTGGGCGGTGTATCAAACTTGTTGATGGAACGCTGAAGTAAAACGATAACGAGAAATAAAAGCGGGTGGGCTAAAAGCGGCGGTGTATCAAACTTGTTGATGGAGCCCTGAAACCCTTGAAAACACTGAAGATATATCTTTCCCTGGCGGGTCTTCCAAATGGAGACCCGCCAGCATTAAGGCACTGAAGCCCATCTGCTCTATTATCCTGCCCGTCCTTCTACGTTCATCTTTTTACTTTCTACTCTCCACCAAAATGTGGATATGATTATTTGGAAACCGCATGTTAATAATGCGATATTGCAAATAGGCCATCAGCTGTAAACCAAAGGCCTTAGTATATGAAAAAGACAATGAGAAATCGATGTAACCTTTTGTTACCTTTTGGGGTACAAATGGGGCATGAATGGGGCATAGGCACACTTGCATGTTTTCATGCAATCGGTAAGCTGCAAAACACTTTCAGCACATCATTCACCAATCCCAATGCCCCAAAACATTTTTTATGAGAAATGGGGCATTCACAACTCCGCTCACCAACAGCACATACCCTCATCAACCCAACAACCCCTATCGATGAAAAACAAAAAAACAGCTAAATTTATTTATGATAGACATTGAACAGATTTATCAATCTAATATTAGATATAAAGACGAAGTAATCGAACAGGCACAGGAAGCAAAAACATATATAACCTCTTTTAGCTGGTGTAAGAGAATTGTCTCTGGATCTTTGGCGCAGGGATTTGGATATATTCTGTGTATTTTTTTCTTCGAAATCGAAGCGGTTAAAGGTAGTGGTGCTGATGATAAATTGTGGGTTATCGTTGGCGATCTGCCATCAGCGTATTTAGATACAATTGAATATAAAACTGCCCACGAAGCATTAGATTTTTATTGCTTTCTAATGGAAGAGTGGGTTGAGCACATAAAAGCCGGCAAATCTCTCGAAGGATGCTATCCTGTTAATGTTGAGCCAACTTTGGAACATGCCAATATGTTGGCCACTCGTATTCAACTTATTAAAAGTGATTTTCTTCCCTATGTATGAGGAATGTATCAGGCGGTGTATCAAACTTGTTGACCGAATGTGACAACCTTGAAAACTTTGAGATGAATAAATTTACACTTACTATATCCGAGACAACCGCTTTTCACCAGCGATTTAAACAGTCATACGGCAAAGTCATTATTCTTAGTATTGCCTTAACGCTCATCGCAATATCGGCATCTGCCTCAAACTGGATTTATTGTTTAGGGCTTGGTGCATTTGTTTTTCTGGTTCAATTTTATAAAGCCTATCGCTGGAATAAATATTTTATAGCATATTTATTTTTCGATGCTGAAAATGTCGAAATAAAATACAAAGATGAAAGTAAAGAAATGACATTGAGCGGTTTGAAGAAAGACTTTTTAATCAAAAAAAAGATAGCTTTCAATCGTACCAGAATCGCATATTTAGCCGTCTACTACCAAACCGAATTGAAAATTAAACAGTTTGAAGTTGGTGAATGGAACGAAAAGTTATTTGATAAAGTTATTGGTGAATTTAATAATGCACTAAGTGAATCTTCAATTGCTATAAGTCACAATTCATAACATTATACTGTAAATCTCACTCCACAAAATGCTAAATCAATCAATTGAACAAATGGAGGGTAGGGATTGGGGAGAAGCTCCTCCGAATAGTTCTAACCTTATTCAGAAGATATATGCAATAAGAAAAAAGAAAATTAAAGACCTTGATATCGAAGATTTGCGAATAATGATCGGTCAAAATGAATCATTGAATATTCTTATGCCAATTGCAATGAAAATATTAAGCTCAAATTTCCTCGCTGAAGGAGATTATTACGAAGGTGATTTGCTTAAAAACGTACTTACTGTAGATAAATCTTTTTGGAAGAACAATGCACAAGTCAAAGCGCATCTTATCGATCTGTTTGAAGCAAATAAAGAAAGCCTAATGAAATTTGACACAACTGAAGAGATAAAGGAGTTCCTATTTCAGGCATATCAGAATTTTCTTGATTAGTCCATGTATGCATGCATGTAGTAGAAAACATCTGTACTAACAGTGAATAGTATCTCAAAAAAACCAACAAAAAAGCTTGTATTTCACCGTGTAAAAACGGTATATTTATGCATTGGTAGGTCTAAAAAAGCTTCTAAATAATAAATACCCTGAAACTAAACCAAATACACATACACAATTATGAAAAAAAGAAGTATGATCGCAGTGCTTGCACTCGCCTCTATGAGTCTTGTATCCCTCGGCTGTAAAAAAAGTAAAGGCACAACCACCACAACACCTACAGGTGGTGGCCCTGGTCCCGGCAGCACCAGTTGGACCTGGAGCGGCACCGCACCCCTTAGTGTAGATATTGATGGCGTGCACTATCAGGCTACCAATGGTTACGCCACATCAATAGTAGGTGTCTTCGCCATCACCACGTCAAACGGTTCAGATACCGGCGTTACCGTATCATTTACCGGCACACCCACCGCAGGCACCATATACAATTGCCCTAGCCCTGCCAATATTGGCTTTGGCGTGCAGGCATCCGGCACCGGCGGCAACTATGAAGCGCTTGCTGGCGGCCAGATAAAAGTGATAGCCATTACAGACAGCACCATTGAAGGTCAGTTCTACGGCACTGTCAAAGACCCAAGCAGCTCCAGCGGCACAACACATACCATGGCCAATGGTTACTTTAAAGTACCAATACACTAACAACTTAATACTAACAAAAAACGGATGGCCCACAGCCATCCGTTTTTCATATTACACGTACCATACTTTTTCATCCGCAGAATGTGGACATCTTAATTTGGAAACCGCTTGTTAATAATAGTACCTTGCTAAATAACGCTTCCTCTTGCGAAGGCAAGAGGTGTATTCTACCGCACCAGGTTATACGCAAGCTCTTTGACATACTGTAAACCCAATTCTACTTATATCAGCTAATTGTCACATTAGCTAATTGAAAATGCGACATTTTGTAACCTTTTTGGGTACTTCTGCCCATCAATGTTACTTTTCATAAAATCATAATAGCACAGTGGTAGTAAGCTTTTCAAGGTATTGTTACTCAGAAATGTCCCAAAAGAAATAATTCCGGAAAATGTTACATTTTAATCATCCGCGCGCATCTGCGTCATAAGAAAATATGTATCTGCGGGAATTTTAAATTGGATCAGCATTTGGCATCATATTGCCGCATTAATTATAGAGGTCTAAAAGCAAAAGCCTTGAAAGTTATACACTAACAAGGCTTTTCAAAACAAACTCGTGGTTCCGTAGGGACTCGAACCCTAGACCCGCTGATTAAGAGTCAGCTGCTCTACCAACTGAGCTACGAAACCCTTTTTTCAGGTGGGCAAAGATAGCGCGAATTTTTGATTGTATTAAGTGATTGTTACTCTTTTTGCAAAAAAGTCCTAGATAGCCCAGTCCACCAGCTGATTAACATATTCAGCTCGGAAAGATGTCTGCACTTTTATGTAGTTATCAGTGTATCCTTCCATCATGCCGTTCTTGTCTGCACCTTCAAAAAGCACCTTGCGTTGCTGCCCTCTATGCTGCTCGCTAAAGTATTGCATCTTCTGGTAAGACAAGTTGCGCAGCATCTTATTACGCTCATGGCGTGTATGCACCGGCACCACAGGCTCCATATCTATAGCCAGTGTATTGGCCCTTTCCGAGTAAGTGAATACATGGAAATAAGAAACATCCAGCCCATGCAGAAAGTTCACGGTGTCCATAAAGTCCTCATCCGATTCTGAAGGGAAGCCTACTATTACGTCCACGCCTATGCAGCAGTAGGGCATCAGCTGCTTTATATAAGCCACGCGTTCCGCATATAGCTCACGGCGATAGCGACGGCGCATAGCCCCCAGTATCTTGTTGCTGCCACTCTGCAGCGGAATATGGAAATGCGGCATAAACTTCTTCGAGGAAGCCACAAGCTCTATTATCTCGTTCGTCAGCAGGTTAGGCTCAATAGATGATATACGAAAGCGCTCTACACCTTCTGTTTTATCCAATTCCTGTACCAATTCGTAAAAGCTCTCCTCGCGTTTTTTACCACCTTCAAAGCCTTTACCAAAGTCACCAAGGTTTATGCCGGTAAGCACTATCTCTTTGGTACCAGCCGCAGCCAGCTCCCGTACATTCCTTAGCACACCGGTAATGCTATCGCTGCGGCTATGTCCACGCGCCAGTGGTATGGTACAGAAAGAGCAATTGTAATCACAGCCATCCTGCACCTTTAGAAACGTACGGGTACGATCATTCACCGAATAAGAACTGTGAAAGCTACTTACATCTTCTATATCGCACGAGCATATTTTCGCGCTGTCACCTTTGGTCAGTTCCTGCAAGTGTTGCGCCAGGTTAAATTTCTCCGCAGCGCCCAGCACCAGGTCCACACCTTCTATCTGCGCAATTTCCTGTGGTTTCAATTGAGCATAACAGCCGGTTATCACCACCATTGCTTCAGGTGCCCGACGTTGAATACGGCGCACTATCTGGCGGCACTCCTTATCGGCATTGTCGGTCACCGAGCAGGTATTTATAACATACACGTCCGCCTCTTCCTCAAATTCCTTCTTCACGAAGCCATCTGCTTCCAGCATGCGGCTTAGCGTAGAGGTTTCGGAATAATTGAGTTTGCATCCCAACGTATGAAATGCAATGGACTTAGCGTTTGTCATAAAGTGCGCAAAATTACGGAAAAACACCCTATCGGAGATATGTATATATTTTCGTAGATTTGTTAGACAAGTATATATATGAGAAAATTATTACTAATACTACCCTTAGCTTTAATCTACTGCATGAGCTGCAGTAAAGTGAAAAACTTAACCCAGATAGAGGAAGATTTCAGTCCCTACAGCCAGGACGTAAATACGGGCGATTTTATTGATAGCGCCGCTATTATGAGTGCTTACGGTGGCCATTTGCCGCCAAGCGGTATCACAGTGCCATTTCCCCCAGTTGCAGTGCCTACTAATTATCAGCAAATACTCACCCAGTACAATACCAGCGCAGATAAGGTAAACTCTGTAACGCTGAAAAGCACTACGCTGTCTGTCACTCAGCCTGTTGGTGCGCCGCTCAATTTTGCTAAGGCCGTAAGCATCTACCTCAGCGCTGCAGGCTTGCCTACTATTAGGTTGGCACACAAAGATCCTTTCCCTACGGGACAAAATTCCGTTAGCCTGGATGATACTTCCGCCAACATCAAACAGTACTTCTTAAAGGATACTATGTATGTACAGATCACTGCCACTTTCGATAGTATCCCTCCTAAAAATACGGTAGTAAACGCCACTACCATATTCCACCTGTCAGCTAACCCATTGAATTAAACAACTTGCAGATCATAACAGGAAAGGCCTCCGAAAACGGAGGCCTTTGTTTGTATAAAAGCAGAAAGTATAAACGGTTTTAAAAACGATAACCTACCTTAAAAGCAAACTGCACCATTGGGTCAGAGCCTATGCCCACGCTGGAGCTATATGTATTGTTCTCGTTTGTAACATATGATACTCCAAGGCCAAGCTCAAGACCCAAGTATAAATGAGGGGTAGGGTAAACGTTCAGAGAGTTGTTCACCATGAAGCCAAATATGCTGTAGCTGCCACCAGTGGGGTTTCCATAGGGATCATAATACTGACCTGTATTGCCAAATGCAACCACGAAAGAAGGTCCCACTGCATAGCGAACTATACCACGACTACCGGTAGGATAGAACTTAACACCGGGCATGCAATAAAAAGTACTATACGTTTTATTAGTAGGATTAACTCCTGTATAATTTGCATTTACATCAGTAGAGAAGCTTAAGATAGCCGGTATATAAATGCTTATGATGCCATTTTTATCCAGCACGCGTTCGTAAGAAAGAGAAAAGCCAACGCCACCTTGTATGTTATCGTTAGTGAGCTGCAGTGGTGCAAGTGCTAAAATATTATTACCATATTTGGCCTCGCCAGCAGTTAGTTTATGATTCGCAAGATGGTGAGCAGGCATCCTGCGTGTATCTCCTTCATCGCCTTCATCTTGAAATTCATCCTGCGTGCCATTTTCGTACACTATTTTGTCAATATCTTTCTTATATACTGTATATTCCGGCCCCGTAAGGTTGTCCGCACGTTTGTAAGAAACAGACTTTACGTTTACGGCTACTACTTTGCCGTTTATTACATCGCCGTCCTTTTTGTAGATCTTATCCTGTGCATAGGAGGAAAGGAACACGCCAAGGCATAAAAATGTCAGTAGAACGCTTTTTAGGTTCATAAGCATATTTGAAAGTTTAGGTTAACAAATTATAGCATTAATAATGCCAAAAAATTACTAATGATACAGGAACGAACCATATTCACTTTCAATGCGCACCTCTTTTTTATCTGCATCTTCCACATAGCCGGATACCTGTGCATCTATATTAAAGCTCTTAGAAAGCGCTACTATAGCATCTGCCGTATCTTTATCTGTATATATCTCCAGTCGCTGGCCCATATTGAAAACCTGGTACATTTCTTTCCAGTCAGTACCTGCAGATTCCTGTATTAGCTTAAATAACGGAGGAGTCCGTAATAAATTGTTCTTAACTACACGCAGTGGCTTAGGCATATAGTGCAGTATCTTACTTTGCGCACCGCCGCTACAGTGTATGATGCCGTGAATTTTATTGAAATATTTTTCGATAATAGGCAATACGACAGGCGCATAGGTGCGGGTAGGAGAGAGTAATAGCTTGCCTATATTCAAGGGCGTTTCTGTGCTATCTGTTAGGTTATATTTACCGTTGTAAACGACTTCATCCGGTAGATTGGGGTCCAGGCTTTCAGGGTACTTCTTCGCGTATTCTTTCTTCAGCATTTCATGGCGCGCGCTCGTCAGCCCATTGCTGCCCATACCACTATTGTATTCATCTTCATAGCTTGCCTGGCCATAGCTGGCCAATGATACTACTACATCGCCATGCTGCATTTTTTCTGTGGTAATTAATCTGTCACGGCGCATACGGCACGCCATAGTACCGTCCACTATTACAGTGCGCACCAGGTCACCTACATCGGCAGTTTCCCCACCCAGCAGGTGTACTTCAATGTCATATTCTTTCAGCCGGTCAAAGTATTCCTGCGTGCCGTTTATTATTGCAGATATTACATCTCCAGGTATCAGATTTTTATTGCGACCTATGGTAGATGAATAAGTGAAAGGCCCTGTGGCACCCACACACAGCAGGTCGTCAATATTCATCACAATAGAATCTATTGCAATGCCTTTCCAAACGCTCAGATCGCCGGTTTCTTTCCAATACAGGTAGGCCAGGCTCGATTTTGTACCGGCACCATCTGCATGCATCAGACTGCAATACGCATCATCGCCAACCCAATAGTCAGGGTAAACCTTGCAAAAGGCATTAGGATAAAGTCCTTTGTCAAGTTTGGCTATGGCACGATGTACATCTTCCTTCTGGGCAGAAACCCCGCGCTGGTTATAACGGTTATTATCGGACATTGAATATGTGCAGTTAGTGGCGCAAAGATAAGTTATAAGAGACAGTAGTTAAAACCATTCACTTGTTCTCTTTTATTTAAAGGCCACAAACATATTTTGAAAATTAATGATCATCTCGTCAAATTGCCCGATGATATCCTGACCAATATTGCCATAAACCAGCTCTTTTGAATCCTTTACAGGCTCGGAAAAAACTGTGATATATTTTAGCATAACCAGCTGCCCGCCTATATGAAATTTAAAATCTCTTAATTCGTAGGAAGGAATTTTTGCAAAGCCCCCTGCACCACCAAGTGATACGTTCTTTTTGGCACCGTCTCTCACAATGTCTTTTTTATGCAGTCTGAAATAAGGACTATAAAGATCAGATGTTTTAGCTCCCGTATCGAAATGAAAAACCAGGGTGTCGTTTTCGGCCACCATGTTTATCATAGGGAATAAGCCGTCCAATGCCAGGTTGCTTAATGTGCTTTCAGATCGGATTAATGGAATTTCCAGTGTGCCCTTTTTTGATATGCGTACTTCTTTCAGTGCATTTATCACAGGGTAGCCAAGTATTCCGTTAATAGAATAATTAGCCTGCGGGAAATTAAAGCTTTCATCAGGCATTATGAGGAACACTACATTATGCAATGTCACGTCCCCGATCTTTAGCTCGTCTGCCACTCCCAGGTCTGACTTTACATCCAGGCCTTGTATGCCGGATACATTAAGCTCTATATTGAGCTTTTTAATACCCATGTGTTTGGCAGTGCTTTCAGTAACTGTAGAAATATTCGCTCCCGTATCAAAAATGAAATCATCTGTTACATCTCCTGTCGCTACTGTTATATTCCACAGTCCTGCTATGTCTTTATGTATGGGTACTATTACATCTGTCGTTTGTTCCACGGTTTGTGGGGCAACATCAGCAAGTGCATGCCATATTTTGTTTGTGTTTTTTACATCTTCAAGATTATCAACAACTTTGGGATATTTAAGCTCAATAGTGTCTCCGCTCTCAGCGGCCTTTCGATAATCATAGGTTTTGCTGTAATTATCTATCAGTAACTCCCATAACGATGCCTTTTGTTTATTGTCAAGCTTTACGTTTGGTATATGCAAAAGAGAATCTGCAAGTGTTATCGACTGCAGATTTTGATTGAATGCGTTGTGCACAAATACTTCGCAATAGCTTTTGAATAGTGCATTAGCCTTACAGTTAGGATCTTCCAGCGCAGCACGTAATTTGAAATAGTTTGCCTGATCCAAGTATTGCTGCAGACTATCGCATGGTGCTGCATTTACGCTAAGGGTATAGCTACATATTCCTGCGATTAACAACGCTACTAAGAGAGGTTTCATATAAATGCTTATTGTGCAAGCCGCTGCTCCAGCATTTGTTTCACGTCCGGCCATTCATCATCAATAATGCTAAACATGGCAGTATCCCTAAATATACCATCTTCTTTCCGTCTTTCCTTGCGCAATGTCCCTTCGTACCTGGCACCTATCTTTTGTATAGCACCACGGCTACGCAAGTTTTTTTCGTCTGTCTGAAACTGTACGCGCACTGTTTTCAGCACTTCAAAACAATAGTTCAATATAAGATATTTGCATTCGGTATTGTATCCTTTGCCCCAGTATGCAGGGTCGTACCAGGTCCATCCTATCTCCAGTTTACGATGTTCAGGATAGGCATTATACAATCTGGTACTGCCTATTATCTTATTGTTGGGCTTATCTATAATGGTTAACGGATACTGTTCCCCCGTTGCACGCATTAGAACGGCGCTTTTGAGAAGACTGGTTAGTTTTACCGGATCACTACCGTCTATAGAATAGTTTGCCCAAACTTCTTTTTGTTTGCCTATCTCCGTCAGGTCATGAAAATGAGTGGTGTCCAGTGGTACCAATTTTACTTTCTTTCCTTCCAACATTATAGGGTGTTGTATCCAGTTCATACACCGAAAGTAAAAATCTAAAAACAAAAAAGTTGCAGCAGTAGCGCCACAACTTCCATTTTATAACAATATTTATAGACTTATTGCTTAATTGTTTTTAGTATTGTTTGCTTGCCGGTGTATTCATCATCCAGCGATACGATATACATGCCGGCGCCGAGATTTCGATTCATATCAAAATTTTGGACATTTCCGTCCTCAGAAAAGTTGGAGGCAAATATTTTCTGACCAGCTATATTGTACACTACTATGCTGTATTTGTCATGCGTGGTAGCATTGCAATGCAACAGCAGGTTGTTGTTGCTGAACATTGCACTGAAATCATTATTGGAATAATTAAGCGTTGCTACACCAGTTGTCGATTCAGAGTCAAGATACATTGCACTGCTAAAGGCATGGTTACCTCCGGAAGATGAAGTGATATAGCTTGAGTCGATTTCCAGCAATGCTTCAGGATGCGAATCATCGTACCACCTGTATGATGTTGACTTAATGGTGATGAGACCCGTTGCCGGCCCGGGTGGCAATACGCTATCTGATTCGTTATAGGTTTGTACCACACGTATCACATTCGCGTAGCTGATTCCGCCTGGCAATTTCAGTGTGCCGTAGCCATCAGCATATATAGTGGCAAGGCCTTTCCCGTTTGCGTATTGCCCCTGCACCAGATAGCTGGTGGTAAATGAAGCGGAATCGTATTTGTTATAAGTTAGTGGAAGGCTCATAGTTAAAATGCCCGGATTATATCTCGTCTGCGAGCCTGCTCCTGCAGTTGTAGAATCTATGCGCCCGGCCAGGCTGCTACCACTGCTGGATGCAACATAAAAATCTGAAGTACTGTCTGAATATCGTTTTATTAAATTGGCGGTGGGTATTGCCGGTGTTCCAAACGGAATATAGGCATATACCGTTAATGTATCTATACGTGAAAATCCTGCTGAAAAATCCCATGTCTGGTTCGTCCCGCCTGCACCAGGACTCATATAATCACAATTTACATAGCTATAAACACGACCGGTGGTAAAATGTTCGGCATTATGAATGCTGGGCTGTGCAAAAGCAGCAAATGGTATGAATGCTAATATTGAAATGTATACCTTTTTCATAAACTATGTTTTATCGTCATCTCTTTTTCAGACTGATAAAAAATTGTTCCATTAGAAATTGTTTCCGGCATTAATATGTTTCTCTGATGATAGCATCGTGATTATCATTAAATTGCCCGATAGATGAATCTGATGCGCTAATGCTTCAGGGTTTCTCTACATTTACCATAATGAACAGTAAGCAACCCATATTGGAGTGTGTACCGAATTTTAGTGAGGGGAGAGATGAGAAAAAAATTAATGCCATTGCAGATGCTATCCGTTCTGTAAAAGGCAGCCACTTGTTGCATATAGACACCAGCCCGTCTGCCAATCGCACAGTTATGACTTTTGCTGGTGCTCCTGAGGCAGTAACTGAAGCTGCGTATATAGGCATAAAAAAAGCGGCTGAAGTGATAGATATGAGCGAACATGCAGGTGTGCATCCGCGTATTGGGGCAACAGATGTTTGTCCTTTGGTGCCGCTTGCAGGTTTAAATATTGAGGATACAAACAAATGGGCAAACATATTAGGCAAAAGGGTGGGAGCGGAGCTGCAGATACCTGTTTATTTGTATGAATATTCTGCCTTAAAGGACCATCGGCGTGCATTGCCTGACATTCGTAAAGGTCAATATGAAGGCTTTGCTGAAAAAATAAAATTACCGGACTGGCTGCCTGATTATGGTCCTGCAATATTTAATATGCAAACCGGTGCCACTGTAATAGGTGCAAGAAATATACTTGTCGCCTTCAACATATCACTCAATACCAGAGATGTTGATAAGGCAATTTATATAGCTGAGCATATACGAGAGCGGGGCTACATAGTGGAAGAAAATGGCAAGCGAAGGAAACTACCTGGCTTGCTTAGTAAAGTACGTGCTATTGGCTGGTATATGGAGGACTATGAAACAGCACAGGTGTCTATGAACTTGCTTGACTACAGGGTAAGCTCTCCATTAAAAGTATGGGAAACCTGCAATGCACTGGCAGCAGAGGTGAATACTTCTCTGCTTGGCTGCGAAGTAATCGGTCTTATTCCACTGGAATGCATGGTGGAAGCGGGTGCATATGCTTATCTGAAAGAGCAGGAAGAAGTGCCAAAAGACGAAGAAATGATCGTGCACACAGGTATTGATTACCTGGGTTTTAGAAATGTAAAATCTTTTGAGGCGCGGGAAAAAATACTGGAGTATGCGCTAACGGATGCAGGTTTGCTGGAATAATTGATTTTCGGCTCTGCGTTTTCTTGGCGTTCTTTGCAATTGATTTTTATGAGACAAAACAGTGTGTTTTATTATATATTTTCCGTGTTGCGGTTCCTGCTATACCCATTTGCAGTGCTATATGGTGCGATAGTCTGGCTTAGGAACAAACTGTACGATACCAAATTCTTCTCGTCCATCGAGTTCAGCATTCCTGTTATTTCCGTTGGTAATCTTTCGGTTGGCGGTACAGGTAAAACACCGCATGTGGAATATCTCATAAGGCTCTTACAATACCAATACCAGGTGGCCACTATGAGTCGCGGCTATAAGCGACACACTCAGGGTTTCCTGATTGCTGATAATAGCGCCAACGCCCTGCGCATTGGCGATGAGCCCATGCAGTATCATATGAAATATCCTGATTTGGTAGTGAGCGTGGCTGAAGAAAGAATAACGGGCATACCGCAGCTATTGCAAAGAAGGCCGGATATAGACGTGATATTGCTGGATGATGCCTATCAGCATCGCTCGGTAAAAGCAGGGGTAAATATTCTAATTACAGATTATTCAAGACCGTTTTATACTGATTACGTACTGCCCCTCGGGCGTCTCCGCGAACGCAGAAATGCATACAAGCGTGCAGACGTGATTATTGTTTCAAAATGCCCGGCAGATATGACTGAAGCTGCTGCCGATGAAATAGAAAGGCAAATAAAACCGCTACCGCATCAAAAAGTATTCTTTACTACCATTGAGTATAAGGCACCATATGACCTGTTCACCAACGAAACCGTAAAGCTGGAAGATACCAATGCAGTTCTTGTATGTTGCATTGCAAACCCCGCACCACTTGTCAATCATTTGAAGGAGCACGCAAATGATGTGCACACACTCTCATATCCCGACCATCACTATTTTCTAAGTAGAGACCTGGAAGAAATAAAGGCTGCATATGACAACTGGCAAATGAGTAATAAAATCATTATTACTACCGAAAAAGATGCCACTCGTTTATACCTGCATGCAGAAAAAATAAGCAATTGGAATATTCCGGTCATAGTATTGCCCATAGCAGTGTCTATATTGTTTGACAGGCAGCAGGAATTTGACGGGCTTGTGCAGAATTATATGAACAGGGCAATAGCCGAAAATAATGAAGCATTTGGACTGCCACCTGCCGCCGCACCTGAACAATAGTTTACCTCTAAACCGTTAAATTCTTAATAAGGATAAAGCCTTGCTGGCCTGATGTTTATTTTCCCTTTATCTTTATAATGGAAATTAAGATACATGCGAGCTAAAAAGAAGAAGAAAAAAGAGACAGGCGGTAGTATATATACCGGTCGCCTGGAAGTTGTAAAAAGCGGGATGGGATTTGTGGTAGTAGAGGGTATGGAGCGCGACATTTTAGTAAAGCCGGAAGATCTTGGCACTGCCCTTGATGGCGATGAGGTAAAAGTTGAAGTAAGAGGACTTGAAAAAAGAGGTAGAAAAGAAGGCGTCATAAGGTCAGTTGTACACCGTAAGCAGACTGAATTTAGCGGGAAAATTGATATTCATTCGCATTTTGCATTCGTAATACCGGACAAGGCGAATATGCCGGTAGATATATTTGTTCCTCTGCATTTATTGAATAATGCCAAAAGCGGCGATCACGTTATTGTAAGGGTAGTGGAATGGTCAGAAAAGGCTAAGAATCCGGTGGGTGAGGTAATAAGCGTGCTAACCAATGAATCTGTGAATGAGATTGCTATGCAGGGTATACTCATAGATAATGGATTTCCGCTGCATTTTCCTGACGAAGTATTGGAACAAGCCGCCCGCTTCTCCGAATATCTTGATAAGAAAGAACTGAAAGATAGAAAGGACATGCGCGATGTGCTCACCTTTACTATTGATCCGATAGACGCAAAGGACTTTGATGATGCATTATCCATTCGTCCTTTAAAAGGTGGTGATTATGAAATAGGAGTGCACATTGCCGATGTAAGCTTTTATGTGGAGACAGGTACTGAGCTTGATAAAGAAGCTTATCGCCGTGCTACCAGTGTCTACCTGCCAGACCGTGTGCTACCAATGCTGCCTGAACGTTTGTCAAATGAACTTTGCTCGCTGCGCCCAAATGAAGATAAGTATGCTTTCTCTGCTATCTTTACCGTTACTGCCCAAGGAAAGGTAAAAAGTCACTGGCTCGGTCGTACTGCCATTTGTTCCGACAGACGCTACGCATATGAAGACGTGCAGGAAATAATAGAAGGCGCAGAGGGTGACTACAAAGAAGAATTGTTGCTGCTTGATAAAATAGCTAAAGTGCTCAGAGCACAGCGTTTTAAAAAAGGCGCTATCAATTTCTCTTCTCAGGAGGTGCGCTTTAAACTCGATGAAAATAATGTGCCTGTGGGCATTGTAGTAAAAGAAAGTAAAGACGCGCACAAGCTGATAGAAGAGTTTATGCTGCTGGCAAACCGTACTGTGGCTGAATATGTTTCTAAAATACAGGTAAAAGATCAACCCGTACCATTCCCGTACCGTGTGCACGATGTGCCCAATGAAGATAAACTAAAGCTGTTTACCACATTTGCTTCGCGTTTCGGTCATAAGTTTGATATGGACACTCCGCAGAGCATTGCTGCTTCATTCAATGAAATGCTGCACCTGGTGGAGGGGAAGCCCGAACAGCATGTGCTGGAAAGCCTGGGTATAAGGACCATGTCCAAAGCAGTTTATACCACGGAAAACATTGGCCACTATGGTCTTGGCTTTGAAAATTATTGCCATTTCACTTCACCCATACGTCGTTACCCCGATATTCTGGCGCATCGCATCCTACAGGAATGCCTTAACAAGGACATACATCCTGTAAAGCAGTTAGAACAAATGTGCCGGCACTGTAGCGACCAGGAACGCCGTGCTATGGATGCTGAACGCTCAGCCAACAAGTACAAGCAGGTAGAGTTCATGCAAAGCTATGTGGGCGAAGACTTTGATGCAGTGGTGAGTGGAGTAGCCAGCTTCGGCTTCTGGGCAGAAACCGTGGAGCATAAATGCGAGGGTATGGTGTCTATAGCAGACCTTGCTGAAGTAGATGAGTTTGAGCTGCTGGAGCATGAATATGCATTAGTAGGCCGCGGAACAGGTATCCGCTTCCGGATAGGGGATAAAGTGCGTATAAAGGTGGTGGCTGCAAACCTTGAAAAGCGGCAAATAGACTATACTGTCTTAGATTTGCCACAGCAAAAAGCAAACAAAAGACCCCCTTTGCAATCCAAACCTGCAAAAGCAAGCGCAAAGAAGTCGCCCAATACCCCCAAACGCAAAAAGTAATTCATGCATTCATTCGGTCAACTGGTACAGCAATTTGAAGAGAAATTTATTAGTACACTGCCTTTCCCACCAGAACCTCTTACCCTGTATGAGCCTTGTCGTTACCTGCTAAGGCTGGGTGGTAAGCGTGTGCGTCCTGTACTATGTCTTATGAGCAATGAATTATTTGGCGATATTACATCTGATGCCTGGCATGCAGCAGCGGCAGTTGAACTATTTCACAACTTCTCGCTTATACACGACGATATTATGGACAAAGCACCGTTAAGGCGTGGACAGCCCACTGTACATGCCAAATATGGCCTCACGGCAGGTATACTCTGTGGTGATGTGATGAATATCTATGCTTATGAGCAGCTGGGTTATATACGCCAATCCCTTCCGCAAATATTACAGCTTTTTAATAGAACCGCTATCGAAGTATGCGAAGGCCAGCAAATAGATATGGACTTTGAGATGCGGAATGATGTGCATATAGATGAGTACATACACATGATAACGCTCAAAACATCCGTGTTGCTGGCCTGCAGCCTTAAGATGGGTGGTCTTTTGGGTGGTTCAACAGAGGGCAATGCAAACAAGCTGTATACATTCGGTAAAAACCTGGGCATAGCATTTCAGCTGCAGGACGACTACCTGGATGCTTATGGCGCTATTGACAAATTAGGCAAGCAAAATGGCGGCGATATAAAGGCAAATAAAAAAACATTTCTGCTACTCAACGCGCTGGAAAATGCTACTGCAGAACAGCGTAAACGCATACAGGATTGTCTTGTTTGTGACGGCGAAGAAAAAGTAAACACTATGCTTCAGCTATTTGGTGAAACTGGTTCAGATGCTGCCTGTCGTATGGCAGTGAACAAATACTCGCAATTGGCCTTTGATGCTCTTGAAGATGTGGCTGTGACTAGCAAAAGAAAAGAAGCACTGCATCACCTGGCTTCCTATTTATTGCAACGTGAGCATTAAAAGTTTTTGACTTTTTAATTTTGACTTTTTAATTTTCCATCATGAATTATTGGTTGGTAAAATCAGAGCCTTTCAAATATAGCTGGGACCAGTTTGTAAAAGATGGTAAAACAATGTGGGACGGCGTACGCAATTTCGCGGCGCGCAACAACCTAAGGGCAATGGCTAAGGGTGACCAGGTATTTTTCTATCATAGCAATGAAGGCATGGAAATAGTGGGTATTGCCGAGGTGGTAAAAACTGCCTACCAGGACCCAACAACTGATGATACTAATTGGGTAGTGGTGGACCTTAAACCTGTTAAAGTGCTGCCTAAGCCTGTTGGCCTTGCCGAACTAAAACAAGACCCCGCATTTGAAAATATGGACCTTGTACGTCTTGGTCGCTTATCTGTAGGCGCTGTAAAGCCTGCTGAGTATAAGAAGATTTTAAAAATGGCGGGCCTCTAATGTCTTAGTCCACGCTCTCTTTCCCATATCTCCCTCAGTTTTTTCGAGGTCATTCTGCTGCCGTCATGGCTCCAGCCCGGGGGCATGAAGAGGTATTTCATTTTGTCTTTAAAGGTGGGTGCTGCCTTAAAGTCCTTTCCTATTTCCTGCCATTCATGAAAGATGATGCGCACGGGATGGTGCGGATTATCCAGTGGTTTGGTAAGGCCAAAATGAGGTGGTTCTTCGTCCAGCTCTTCAGCAAAAGTGCCAAATATCCGGTCCCATATTATCAGTACCATGCCCATGTTTTTATCCAGATAAGGGGCATTGCTGGCATGGTGTACTCGATGATGAGACGGGGTTACAAATATATATTCTACCCAGCGGGGTAGTTTTTTTATAGCCTGCGTATGTACCAGTATGCCGTAGGTTTGAGTTAGGGCATACATGAACAATATATCCAACGGTTTAAAACCGATAAAGGCCAGCGGAATAAAGTATAAATACCTGTAAAAAGGCATGAATACAGATGAACGGAAACCGGTAGAAAGGTTAAATTCCTCAGAGGAATGATGCGTCACGTGCACTGCCCAAAACAAACGGCTGCTATGATCTACATAATGCTCCAGCCAAAACATAACATCCTCACAGAGAAATAGCAAAATCCAATAAATAGCTGGATTCCAAACATTTACCTGATGGTATTTGAATGTAAAGATTAAAAGAGTAAGCGCTGCGCCACGTAGTAAAAGGTCCACTCCCACATTTACAAAATTCAGATAAATATTTACCACAGTTTCCTTCCAGCTATAAAACTTCCAGTGCTGAAAATGACTTAACACTATTTCCAGCGGTATAAGGATAGCATAAATGGGAATAGAGAACAGCAGTAATATCTGTTTATGCAACTCATCCATATCCACAAAGTTATAAATAAAAAAACAGCTCACTTTTATGGTGAGCTGCCTCAAAGTATAAGAAGTTTAAATAGTCATTATTTCCTTTTCCTTGTCCTTGCAGTGCTGGTCTACAAGCGCTATATGCTTGTCGGTTATGCCCTGTATACGGCCTTCACCTTCTTTTGCTATGTCCTCGCTCAGTCCATCTTTCTGCAGTTTTTTTACTTGTTCTATCGCTTCGCGGCGTATGCTGCGCACAGATACCTTTGCCTGTTCTCCTTCTCCATTCACTCTTTTCACTAGTTCTTTACGGCGTTCTTCGGTAAGCGGTGGCAGAAACAAGCGTATAAAGCTACCGTCATTCTGTGGGTTAAGACCTATGTTCGATGCTATAATTGCCTTTTCTATCGGGCCCAGCATTTGTTTTTCCCAGGGCTGTATAGATAGGGTACGCGCATCAGCAACTGTTACGTTAGCAACCTGGTTTACCGGGGTTGGATTACCGTAGTAGTCTACATATATACCATCCACTATAGCCGGCGTGGCTTTCCCCGCACGTATTTTAGTAAGTTCTACCTCTAGGTGGCTTATTGCCCTTTTCATCTGGGCAGATGTATCGTCAATAATATGTTCTAAGGCCTCGCTCATGTCAAAGTTTATTTGCAGGTAGCAAATGTAAAAAATGTTCTTAAAGACATACGCAGAAATTTATATGGTCTTAGTTAAGGTATTATCGTACCTGTTCATCATCAAATACGGTATTTTAACATCTTCGCTCAGCTATTTTCTATATATTTATTGATATTAATAATACTTTAGGCACAGCCATTTGGATAGGCTTTTATACTATGGTAAATTTGTATAAAGAATTGTAGATTAATGGAAACAGTATTGAACAGCCCAGTTAAGCTCACTACAGCAACGATAACTGAAATAAAAAGACTGATGAATGAACCGGGTTTTGATCAAAATCAGTACCTGCGTATCGGTGTTAAGGGTGGTGGATGCTCCGGCATGAGCTATGTTTTGGGTTTTGACGTCAGGGAAGAAGATGATGATATATACGATATCGAGGGTATTCCCGTTATCATGAAGAAATCGCACGGTATTTACCTCTACGGTATGCAGGTCGACTATTCTGATGGCTTAAATGCCCGTGGTTTCGTTTTTAATAATCCTAATGCAAGCAGCACTTGCGGATGTGGTAGCTCGTTCGCTGTTTAGCATTAAAAAGTGCAGAAATTTTGATTTTTTTAAGGACAATATTTTTTGTTGCAACAATTGCTCTTGCATGCAATGCGGGGGCTCAGGTTAATATTCATTCAAGTGCCGGCGATAAAAATGCTGAAAAGCCGCTGAACTTGAAGGATAATACCGGAAAGCCGCAAGGTTTATGGATGTCTTCAGTTCCGGCACATTTAGGAGAGCCTGCTTATACAATTTTCGGGCACTACGACCACGGTCGTAAATATGGCCTCTGGTATACCGTGGCGCCGGATGGCACACTCATGGCCATTGAAAATTATAAGAATAATACATTAGATGGCGAAGTGAAATACTTCGAAAATGGCCAGCTTACCTGCATAGGTCATTATCGTGGCCGCAATCCGGATAATCTGTATGATACTGTTGTTGTGGTAGACGCTGAAACCGGCCTGGAAGGATTAAGGTCTGTATCATCTGAACGAGGTTCTCAAAGGCATGGCATTTGGCGTTATTACGATGAGGAAACCGGCAGGCTGGTAAAGGAGGAAGAATACCAGGTTGACGATTTGTTGTATCGCAAGGAGTTCCCGATGTCGAAGGCAGACAGTATATATTATGCGAAACGCAATGAAAAATTACCACATAAGGTAAATCAAAAATATCAGCCCCCTGCCGGCAAAGAATTTAGCTATACTTATTGATTCAGTCCCATTTCTTCGGCTGTCCGTTTATAGTTATCAGGCAGTCCAGGTAGTAAGTAAATGATTTTGGGTTTTGCAGTAGTGTGCCTATTTCTTCATTTGGGTTCCATTTCAGTTCCTCTATACCATATGCTTCTCCCAGCCATTTTACCAATACCTTTATTAGGGGAGTGGTAATATAACGCAGCCAGTTATCTGGTAGTTTATAATCAAGGAAACAAAGTGTTCCATCCAGTTTTATCATTTTGCTTATATGCTTCACCCAGTTGGTGCACAATTCCCTTTCATACCAGCAAAGCGCAAACAGCGCAAAGTCAGCTTCTTCTTTTAATTGTATGGCTTCTATATCCGAATGCAGAAAACTTATATTCTTCCATCCATGCTTCTGCGCCCTTTGTACAGCTAGCTCCAGCATCTTTTCGTTAGCATCTATGGCTATTATCTTTCCTTCGGCGCCTATAATGCTTTCAATAGCACGCAGGCTTAATCCGCTGCCACAGCATAGGTCCAGTACCGTGTCGCCGGCTTTTAAGGCCGCCAGCTTCAAGGCTTTTGTCCGGTGCATATTATCCTGGCCCAACTGAAACAAGTTCACTATGAAGTCATACTTGCTCCATGATGAATAATATTCTTCTGCAAAATTCTTTTGAGAAGCAGTCATAGCTATTGCTTGTTTATCAATAATACGAAGAGAAATGTAAACTTTCTTCTAAAAAAGAGGCTTCCAAATAGGAAGCCCTTGGGTTTATTCTATATGAGTAGGGGGATGTTTAAGGTTGTGTGGCCGTATACACTACTGTAGTAGTATAAGTGCCTGCGGGATAGCTAAAACCAGGCGTCGCTTTATATTTTATCGAAAATGTTCTGTTGCCGCCATAACTACCGTTTGTTATCAGGTTTTGGCTACTGGCAGACAAGCTGCTGAATCTTGTAAAGGGGCTTGCTATTGTTCCGCCTGTGCCATTTGCTGTCACTTCTACGTTCAGTATACCTACAGGCATTACAGGCGCTGGTGATGTACCGCCGCTGTAACTGAAGCTGGCGCTATTAGCTTGCACAGAAATTGTAAAATTTTTGTTCGATTGTACTTTTAATTGTTGCGCCGCTGATGTAACCCCGGCAGAGTAATTTTTAACAGTTTTGAAATTCATAGTAATTGCCGCGCCTGAAGTGGTGCCGGTATTTACAAATGAAATAGCAATAGCATCAGTTAGTGCCAGGTTTACCTGTTGGCTTGCTGCGGTGGAAGTGGTTTGAGCTTTCACCGCAATTGAGGATAGAAGAGTGATAAATATGGCGATGATTTTTTTCATTTTGTTACCTGTGATGTAAAGATTCTACGCATAACAGCGGCTGCAAAACCTTTGAGCCTTGTTAACAGTGGTTTTACTATAGTATTAAAGAAGGATTTAAAAGGGATTAAAGAGCAATTAAAAAACGCTTAGATTAGAATAATCCGGAAAATTTTCTGCACTGTGAGCAATGGGCAAAGCCGCGTATTATAAAATAAAAAAAAGGGGCTTTCTCGCCAAAGAAAGCCCCACTATATGGGTGAAAAAGATCCGGAAATGTAGCTAAACAATTATCAAGGGTTAATTGTTTTGTCAGGCAAATATCAATGAGCTAAAATCTATAACAAAACTTTCCTGCTTCCTTAACGCAGTCTTTACTAAAGAATTAAAATTCAATTAAAACGTCATTAATCAGGCATTAAAGCATAGATGGTAAGCTACTGTAAATGAATAAATAAGAACAATTGAGAAAAATTACGGAACTTTATAAGCAAGCAGAAAGACTGTTTTAAACGATTTTACTCGTTTATATTTATCCCCGTAAATCAAAATGCATAAAGGATTTTGCTGTATTCAATGAAACAGAAGATATTATTAGTAGAGGATGAAAAGAAATTGGCAGATGCGGTGCAAAGCGGATTAAGCGAGCATAATTATGATGTGGCAATAGCCTATAATGGTCAGGAGGGCAAGGACCTATACATGAATAGCTGTTATGACCTTGTACTGCTGGACATAAATCTACCTTATATAAATGGTTATGAGCTGTGCAAGCTTATAAGGCAAAAAGACAAGAGAGTTCCAATAATTCTGCTTACCGCGCTCAACTTTATTGATAATAAAGTAGAAGGTTTTGAGGCTGGTGCTGATGACTATATACCTAAACCGTTTGAATTTAGAGAATTGCTGGCACGTATCAGAGCGCAGATAAGACGTGCGGATGTAGCGCATGATATAACCAACGAAAAACTACTTTCGGTTGCCGATCTTGAGATGGATATAGATAGGAAGGAAGTGAAGCGCAACGGCCAAAAAATAACATTAACAGCAAAAGAATTTCAGCTGTTGGAGTATTTCTTAAGAAATAAGGATAAGGTTGTGTCAAGGGAAGACATAGCAAGAGACGTATGGGAAATAGATTTTGATTCACAGACTAACGTAATAGATGTGTATGTCAATTTTCTTAGAAAAAAAATTGACAAAGGTTTTTCACCTAAGCTCATCCACACACAGGTTGGTATGGGCTATGTTCTAAAGAATGACGACTAATTAATGCTGATAAAAAATCGTATAACGCTTGTATATACGCTTATTGTAACTATAATACTCTCCGTATTATGTACAGCTATTTACGTGTTTTCATATACCAGTCGGGTAGAACAGTTTAAGGATCGCCTTAAAAGAAAGGCTTTAAGTACCGCAGTTCTGATAAAATCCAATGAAATTGGTCCTGACCTTATAAAAGAAATGAACAGGGTTTCGAATAGCGGACTCTCTTATAAAAGCGTAGACCTATTTGATTTCCGCTATAACGAAACTTTTTCCTACAATGATGATAAAAAGGATACCCTGGTAATAACAGATGATATCCTGCAAAAGGCTAAAACAAATAAGATCTACTTTTTTAAACAGGGCTTTAGAGAGGTGGTAGCTATAGAGTATAAAGAAGCCGAGTACAATTATGTAATTGTGGTAGCGGCTTATGACGAGGAGCGTGTGGAATGGCTATCAAGACTTCGAATAATATTGGCTATCTGTTTTGTGGGCAGCATAAGTATTGTTGTCATAAGCGGTTACGTTTTTTCTGTCGGCCTCATTAAACCAATAAATGAGCTTACAGATAAGATCAATCATATATCGTCCGCAGATCTTTCAAAGCGTTTGGAGACCGGCAATGGTAAAAATGAGCTGCAGCAGCTTGCGGCTACTATTAATGAGTTGCTCAATCGCCTGCAGCAATCATTTGACACCCAGCGCAGATTCATAGACAATGCATCACATGAGTTGTCTACACCGCTCGCATCCATAAGTAGTCAATTAGATGTTGCCTTGCAGCGCGAACGAAATAATGATGAGTATAGAAATGTGCTTAGCTCGGTAAATGATGATGTAAAGAACCTGAACATGTTGGTGAAAAGCCTTCTGGAAATAGCAAAGGTTAGTGGCTCGCCTAAAGGTATTGAGCTATCGTCTGTCCGTGTGGATGAGTTGTTATTGCACCTGCCTGGCGATATGAAGAAAATAAACAGTCAGTATTCAGTAAAGCTGCTTTTTGATGAATTTCCTGAAAATGAAGAGGCCGTGATGGTGTACGGCAATGAGTACCTTTTATACTCAGCTATAAAAAATATAGTGCATAACGCCTGCAAATTCTCAGGCAACCATACTGCTATTGTAAAGTTGAAATTTGATCAGGATAATATTATCGTGCTGATAGAAGATAATGGACCGGGCATATCTCGCAGTGAATACGAAAATATCTTCCAGCCATTTTATCGTAGTAAGGCTTTGTTGAATAAAGTCCCAGGGTCTGGCCTTGGCTTGCCACTTGCAGATCATATAGTGCGCATGTATGATGGCACAATAGAGGTCGCATCTCAGCCTGGAGAAGGGAGTACATTTATCATAACGCTGAAAGCGAGTAAATAAAGAAAGCGCTGGTGCACGCACCAGCGCTTATCACACAAACAAGACTTATTTTACTTTCTGTCCATTCTTTATTTGGTAGCCGGCATTTATTATTATTTCATTGCCCGCTTTCAGATCTCCGAATATCTCTGTTGAATCATTGCTTTGGTTGCCTTCTGTCACATCCAGCCATTCAGCTTTACCACTATTATCCACTTGCACCACGTATCGCCTTTCCGTAGTGGTAACTACTGCAGATTTCGGCACAACAAATGCGTTTGAATTGCCTGATACCGGCAAAACAACTTCGGCATACATGCCTGGTTTAAATCTGTTTTTAGGGTTCAGCACGTCTATTTCTATTGTTTCAGCACGATAATTGTTGCTTAAGCTCTGTGAGCTGCGCGAAACCTTGCCGGTAAATTCTTCGCCAGGCAGTGCATTCACTTTGTACGTTACTTCATCACCGTCATTTATCTGTGCGCTATACTGTTCAGGTATACTCACCACCAGGCGCAGCTTAGACTGTTGTTGCAATACCAGCATAGGTTTGTTACCTTCAGCGCCACCAGGCCCTACCAGTGCACCCGGGTGGATGTTCCTTTCAGTAATAACACCATCAAATGGGGCAGTAACGGTAAGATACTCATACAGTGTTTCCTGCGCCTTATAGTTGGCATACTCACCTTGGGCAGTAGCGCTGTCACCCTGCATTTTAGAGCGTGTTGCTTCCAGGTCATAGGCTGATACCGTACCAGGTGTCTGGCTTGTTTCTAATAGGCGTTTATATCGGTCTTTGCTTGTCATGTAGTTTGCATGCGCCTCCGTATATTTCAGCTTGGCCGCAGATACATGTTCTTCTATTTCAGGCGCTTCCAGGCGCATTAGCACTTGGCCTTTATGCACTACAGAGCCCCTGTCTACATACACGTCTTTCACAAAACCGTTCACTTTAGGGAACATCTGTACAAATTCAAATGATTGCATGGCGCCCGGCAATTGTACTTCACTGCCTATGCTGCGTGGCTCCAATACCATAAACTGGTATGACTCTTTTTCTGCGGCCTTTTCTTTCTTTTTCGTATCTGCATTCCCACACGATGCAAGGCCTGCAGCAGCAAGAAAAACTATTGATAATTGAATGATATATTTCATAAACGATTTTAGTTTGAAGTCTCTGGTAATGTTGTCTCAGGTAATAATGATGGTGATTTTAATGTTGCCTTGCTTTGTATCCATGCGTAGCATTGTGGTACCATAAAGAGCGCAGCAAAGGTAGAGGCCACAAGGCCACCTATCACGGCACGTCCCAATGGGGCTGTCTGGTCTCCCGATTCACCAAGTCCGCTTGCCATTGGTATCATACCTGCTATCATCGCAAGGCTGGTCATTAATATCGGGCGTAGCCTTATTGATGCGCTCACGGTTGCTGCTTTTAGCACATCATTATTATACTCTATACGCAGGTTCTCTGCATTGGTAACAATAAGTATTGCATTAGCCACCGATACACCCGTCGACATGATAATTCCCATATACGATTGCAGGTTAAGCGTAGCTCCTGTCATCAGCAATATTACTATCGCCCCTAGCAACACCGCAGGCACACTCGAAAGTACAGAAAGCGATACTTTAAACGATTGGTAGTTGGCTGCCAGCAACAGGAAGATCACGATGATAGCAAATCCCAAACCACTCTGTAAGCTATTCAGCGTTTCAGTTAGCAGAGTAGACATGCCTTTTACTTCTACTACAAGGCCTTTAGGCAATTGCCCCAGGTTCTTTATAGCATTATTTACTGCATTTGTGCCCCTGTTCAGGTCTTTCTTATACAAGTTGGCGCTTACCGTCACAAACCTTCTTGGGCCTGTGCGGTCATATTCGCCCACTGTAGTATCTACACTTATGTTTGCTACATCCTGCAGCACTAGGCTCGATTGTCCGCTTTGTAGTGGTATTTCCTTTAGGTCATCAATATTATTCATTACATATTCCGGTACCTGGGCCTGCACTTGAAAGGTATATGCGCTCCTTTCATCCAGCCACAGGTTCTTTTCAGTATAGCGGCTTGATGAGGTAAAGGCTGATATAGAACGCGCAACATCCTTCATATTAAGTCCCATTTGGGCTACCTTGTAGCGATCAAGTGTTACAGTTATAGTCGGATATTTTAGTGGTTGCTGTATCTGCACGTCGCGCATGTACGGAATAGCTTTTAGTTCATCTACCAGTTTCGAAGCATATGTTCCAATATCCTTCATATCCTTACCTGCCACTCGCACTTCTATTGGCGTAGCTGCGCCTTGGCTCATCACTTTTTCTGTCAGTTCTATTGGCTCAAAAGACATTTTTACATCTGGCAGCCTTTTATGTATCGCGGCACGCAATTCATCCTGGAAATCATCCTTGTTCATTTTAAAATGCTCATCCAGTTGTATCTGCAGCACGCCCTCATGCGATCCCGTGTTAAAAACGTATAGGTTACCTGTACCATAGTTAGTTGGTATCGTACCTACGTACGCTGATGTAATTTCGACATGATTGTGCGTAATGCTATCCAGTATTTGTAGCACATCCGTTACCATTGCTTCAGTACGTTCCAGTCGGGTGCCATCAGGCAGCTTCAGGCGCACTTGGTATTGTCCATTATTGGTTTTAGGTAGCAGGTCTTTTCCGATCCACACAAAGCCTATTCCGGTCAATACAAATACTGTTACCAGGTACAAAATTACATTGCGCTTCCTATGAGGCATCATTTTCTCCAGTCTGTGAAGGAATGCTATCTTTATTCTTTCAAAGCGATCATTCTTTTCAGGCTCTGTCGTTTCCTTTTCAAGATGCTCAGCTACTTCGTCTCTTTCCAGTTCGTTAAAGGTCAGCCCTGCATGTGCATGTGGTTTGCCATGGTGGTAAGCAAATTTTTCCTCTTTCAGTAGCCAGTTCGATAGTATGGGTACAAGGCTTTGTGCTAGTATATATGATACAATCATCGCAAAGCCGATTGACAATGACAGCGGAAGGAACAATGCCTTAGGTACACCCTGCATTATTAGCGCAGGTGCAAACACTGCAAGGATACACAACAGGATCAGCAGCAATGGGAACGATATTTCATTACACGCATCAAATATTGCCTGCCGCTTGGGTTTCCCCATTTCCAGGTGCTGGTGAATGTTCTCTATCGTCACCGTTGCCTGGTCTACTAATATACCTATTGCTAATGCCAGACCACTCAGCGTCATCATGTTTATGGTTTGGCCGGCTAGCTTCAGGCAAAGCACTGCACATAGCACGGATACCGGTATCGTAACAATTACCACAATACAACTCCTCCAGTCCTGCAGGAATAGTAGTACCATTAATCCTGTGAGTATAGCGCCTATCACACCTTCTGATACAAGGCTCTTCACAGAGTTCATTACGAAAACCGATTGGTCAAACTCATAAGAGATATGCACATCATCAGGCAGCAGGCTCTGCATTTCTGGTATCTTGGATTTCAGGTTTTGTACAACATCCCAGGTAGATGCATCTGCAGTTTTTACAATAGGCATATATACAGAGCGTTTGCCGTTTATCAGTGCATACCCGGTAGTTATATCTGCAGCATCCTGTACTTTACCTACGTCTTTCAGAAATACGGTATTTGCATTATCTGTTTTTATGGGTATATCGCCGAATGACTTCACTTTGCCTTCCAGCGAGTTTACAGTGGCCATATACATAATGTTGCCAATGCGAATGTTACCAGAGGGTGATATCGCGTTATTTTTAGCCACAGCCTCTACTAGTTCGTCGGGAGTTAGATTAAAGCTCCTCAATTTATCCGGATCTATATTCACAATTACCGTACGTAAGTTAGATCCTATAGGTGGCGGTGCAGAAAGGCCTGGTACAGAAGAAAACAGCGGCCTTATACGGGTAGACGCTAGGTTGTTTATTTCATCCAAAGATTCGGTCTTACTACTGAATACCAAAGAACCCACAGGTAGCGATGATGCATCAAAGCGTATTACCTGTGGTGGCAACGCGCCGGGCGGAAAGAAGCTCATAGCTCGGTTTAGCTGCAGCGCCACCTGGGCCGATGCCTCCGCCATATCCGTATTATCAAAGAATGTTAGTTTCAGAATACTTATACCTTGTATGTTTCGGCTGGTAATGTTTTTTATACCATTCACATACAGAAACTGGTCCTGCAGCCTTGTTGCAAAAAAGCCTTCCATTTGCTGTGGTGTCATACCACCATAAGGCTCTATTACATATATAGTAGGAAGGTTTAGTTTGGGAAATATATCTATTGGTATGGATTTGATCGCTAAAAAGGAGCTCAAAAAGAATGTACCGACTATTACCAGTACTGTTATTGGCCTTTTCAGCGAGCTTGATACTAAGCTCATAAATTATTGTTTAAAGTTTTGTAAGAAAAGGTCCAGCTGGTTGCTCAATCCTGCGCGCATATATAACAGCTGTAGCAGATCATCTTGTGTCAGCACCATATCTGTCTCTGTTTGTTTCAGTACGTATAATGCGTTGGTTACGTCTATCAGCGTATTCAATCCTGATTTGTATAAGGCCATCTGCTGCCCGTAAGCCACCTTTGCCGACTGCAATTCATTAGGCAGTTCCTTCAGCTTGCTCAGTGTATTGTTGTAAGATGCGTTTACCTGTTGCAGGGTAGCGTTCAGATTTAGTTCCTGGTTTTTTAGCGCTTGCTCCCTTGCTTTGGCCAGGTATTTGCCTTCTACCACCTGGTCATGCCGGTGTTTCAAGTCAAAAAGGTTATAGCTTAAGGTTACACCAAACAGGTAGTTATACCTGCTGTAAGAAAGTCCATTGTTAAGGTCGCTTGCATACATGTCATTATTGCCTATGCTCGATCCCCTCATCCAGCCTGCACCTTCTACCGATAGCTTCGGCATGTATTGTCTTGCTGCAGCGGTGTTTTCAGCCAGTTGTTGCTGATACTCCTTTTGGTATACATCCAGCAGTGGGTGGTTCAGTGTCACACTGTCTGTTACAGGTATACCTGTCTTCTGTACCATATTTTCTGTTACAGTAGTGTCTGGCGCCAACGCGCTGGTATCCGCACCGGTATAGGCAGCTACAGATATTTTATCTGTATTATAGTTATTCAGCGCCTGCAGGTAGCTTATACGGTCTTTTGTATATTCTGCTATGGCTGTACTGCTATCTACACCGGGCTTCAGGCCACTGCGTACCGTTGCAGTAATGGCATTTAATATGGTAGAAGCGCGGCCCATATTTTCTGTTTCTATCTGCAGCAGGCGGTATTTCTTTAACCAATCAAGGTATAGGGATACTACATTTTGGGTCAGCAAGTACTTATCACTGTTCAGTGCTGCCTGTGTAGTGGCCAGCTGGGCCTTTGCGTTCTTCGTTATGGCATTGTAGTAACCGAAGGTATAAAAAGGCCAGTCAAGATAAGAGATGGCTATATTGCCTGATGCCACATCGCTTTTGTTGCTGCTGCGTACTGAGCCCGATGTAGATGGAATTGTGCCCAGCGGAAAATAAGCTCCCGGCAGACTATTGGATGTCCCCGCATTCACTTCGTCCATCACTTTTAGCATAGGCAGTCTGTAGGCATTTACGGTGCTCACATGTGCCTTGCCGGCAGCCACTTCTGCCTGCCTTTGCAGTATAGCGGGATAATTGGTAATAGTTTTATTTACTGCGTCATATAGGCTTAGCGTTTGCGCTGTTCCGGGTATAGATATTAGCAATAAAGCAAATATTATTACCGTATGTAAGCCATTTACTATGCGCATACATTGTTTTTGCGTCATAAAAAAATAGGTAATACTTGTTGTTAGATGTCTATAAAAGTAATATAATGCAATGATGCATTTATGCCACAAACATTGGTGGTCCTCTCAGCAGGTAGAGATCGTTAAGTATTGCGCTGATGTGAGAACGGTACAGCGCAAAATAATGGGGTGCAGTAAAAAAGCTTGTAAATACTATGTGCGGTTCCTGTGCTGGCGTGCCCAGTCCGTTATAGTCATTTAATGCTTTTATGCGAATGAGAAACCTGTTCTTAAGCGGAAACTTGCCCTTAGGATAAAAAGCAGTTGCGGGCATAACAGGAATGGAAGTAATAACAACATCGTGTGTTGCTAAACATATGCCTGTATGTTTGTTGCACTTTATCAGGTGCTGTGTTTGCTTACTATGTCCAAAGGACGTAAGCGAGGCAGCAACCAGCATGGTAAAGATGACAACAATATGGAGCTTTTTTATCATTTGCTCTTAATCGTTTGCAAAAGTATTAAACAATTGCTTATAATGGTAGATCTCTCTTTATCTTATTGCAATAAATTAACAATGTTTCCATCCTGGCTCAAAACAAAATCGCAATAACTCGTATTTGCGTTTATTTTTGGGGCTTTAATTCACTATTTGCTTGAATACAGAAGAAAAGCTGCAGATGTTTGAAAACCGCTTGCGCAAAGTGCACAAGCATTACAGCAAGCTGGCACGCCGCCAGGAAGTAGCTTGTTACCGCTTTTACGACCATGATTTGCCTGAATTCCCCTTTGCCATCGAATGGTACGACGGGGTAGTGCATGCTGCCGAATACAAGCGTCGCCATGGTATGGAAGACGTAGAACATGCAGAATGGCTACAGGCCTGCAAGGAAGTGATTGCTGCCGTGCTCGAGATAAGCGAAGAAGTTATTTTCATGAAGGAAAGACAGCGTAAAGCTGGCAGGCAAGGGCAATATGAAAAGTTCGACGAGCAAAAAATAGAACGCATAGTACCTGAAACCGACCTTCGGTTTATTATCAATCTTACAGACTACCTGGACACCGGGTTGTTCCTTGATCACCGCATCACCCGCGGTATGGTGCGCGCCGAAGCACAGGGCATGCGTGTGCTCAACCTCTTTTGCTATACTGGCTCATTCAGTGTATATGCAGCAAAGGGTGGGGCATCCATCGTCACTTCGGTTGACCTTTCAAAAACTTATCTCAATTGGGCCCGAAGGAATATGCAATACAACAAACTGTATGATGACAAGAAACATCAGTTTATACAGGCTGATGTAATGGAATGGATAAACAGCGATGTGCCCAAAGATTTTTATGACATTATTATTTGCGACCCGCCTACTTTTTCAAATAGCAAGCGCATGGAAGATACCTTCGATGTGCAGCGCGACCATGTTGTATTGCTGAAAAAACTATTGCGTGCCTGTACGGATACCGGCCATATTTATTTCAGTAATAACTATCGCGATTTTGTGCTGGATAGGGATAATATCCCCGCTGTTAATGTTAAGGATATTACCGGAGCCACCACACCTTTCGATTTTCAGGGACGCCTGCACCGCAGCTGTTTTTTAATAGAAAAGTAGTTCTCTTGCTTTAACTTGCAGCTTTATTCAGATTATTCTTATGGCAGAGGCGATAATAAGGGTCAGCAACCTGGTAAAGAAGTACGACGATTTTACGGCAGTAAAGGGCATAAGCTTCGAAGTAATGGAAGGTGAGATATTCGGTTTGCTGGGCCCTAATGGTGCAGGCAAAACTACTACGCTCGAAATCATTGAAACCCTTAGAGATAAGACCAGCGGCGAGATATGGGTAGACGGCAAAAATCTTGATGAAGAACCACAAGCCATTAAAAATATAATAGGCGTGCAATTGCAGGCAGCTGGTTATTACCCTAACCTGAATCTGAAGCAGATTATCGAGCTTTTCGCAGGCCTGTACAATCGCACTGTTGACCCTATGGCATTGCTGGATACAGTGAACCTGAGGGAAAAAGCAAAGAACAAGTATAAAGAACTTTCGGGCGGCCAAAAGCAGCGCTTCTCTATCGCCACCACATTAATAAACGAGCCCAAAGTTATTTTTCTTGACGAACCCACCACGGGTCTTGACCCGCAGGCACGCCGCAATTTGTGGGATTTAATTAAGCAATTGCAACAACGCGGTGCCACCGTAGTGCTTACCACACACTATATGGATGAGGCCGAAGAACTATGCGAAAGAGTAGCTATAGTGGACAGCGGAGAAATAATAGCCCTCGATACGCCCGCAGGCCTAGTAGACAAACTGCTTGCCACTGGCTTCCAACGGAAGAAGGAAGTAAAAGCCGCCAACTTGGAAGATGTCTTCATCAACATGACCGGCAAAGAATGGCGCGACGCGTAGTCTGTCTAATCAATACAGTTTACTTCAGAAACCTCAAATAAAACGCAACAAAGATTAGGACTATGCCAATGTTCACGATAAGCCGCGCCCAAAATTGATTCTTGAAAAATAACAGATCAACGCCTACAATTACAAGTGCCAGCAGCACAATATAAATTATATGCAATATTGATTTTGTCATAAAATGAAGCTGAAATTTTAAAGCCGTTCGTTTGAACTATGCCGTTAATGCCAATGTATTTTACTTTCATTAAATAACCATCAGTATGTCATCCATCATCTTATTATATTCGGTTGAAGTAGATGGTTTGTTAAGAATCAGTATAGCGCCTAATTTATGCGACTGTTCAATTAGTAAGTTATTAGTAGAGGAGGAATATACTATCAATGGAATATGTCGATAATGGTCATTTTTTTTCAGCAGTGTTAGGGTTTGCAACCCGTTTTGTTTTGGCATATTCTGGTCCAGGATAATTACATCGGGTAGTTCTGCAGGCGAGGTAGCATCCAGATATTCAATTAGTTCAACGCCATTCTCTGCTATTGGCATCAAAAAGAAGTCGCCCCTGTTTTTCAGGGCCTCCGTAATAAAAAGACAATCGTCCTTGTCATCTTCCGCAAGTAGTATCCTTTTCACAGACATGCTTATTATAATTTTACGAGCTAATATAGTGGCAGTAAAAGTAAGAATTCTGCGCCATTACCAATGCTGCTGATCGCATTGATTAGCCCATTATGTTTTTCAATTATTTTTTTAGTAATAGCCATGCCAATTCCGGTGCCCTCATATTTGTCTTTAGTATGCAGGCGCTCGAACAACGCAAATATATTTGATAGGTATTTTTCATCAAACCCAATGCCATTGTCCTTTATACTAATGATGCAGTACTGCCCGTTTGCGTCTTCTCGTGCTGTCAAAGATTTTTCAGCTACTTTCCGTGATGTTACACTTATGTTTACAGGTTCATTTGGCTTGGAAAATTTAAGTGCATTGGAAAAAATGTTTTGAAACACCTGCCGTATCTGGCCTTTATTGCCATTCAATACAGGTAGTGGATTTATTGTTATAACAGCATTTTTATCTTTGATAACCAGTTCAAAATCATTCAATGTTTCTCTCGCCAGTTCATTCAGGTCTATAAGCTGAAATTCATTGTGGCCCGAAGAAAGCTTAGAGTAATTAAGCACATCTGTTATCAGCACCTTCATCCTCTTTACGGCTGCCGTAATTTTCTCTACATAGGCTATGGCCTCCTTATCTAATGCACTACTCGCCTTAGATAATAATAAAGAAGAAAAAATATCTACTTTTCTTAGTGGTTCCTGAAGGTCATGGCTGGCTACAGATGCAAATTGCATCAGGTCGTGGTTGCTTACTTCCAGCGCTTTATTTATGGCTGCCAGCTGACGATTATTATTTTCTAGTTGCAACTGTGTTTTTTTTACTGATGTCAGGTCTGTTATAATAACACTTAATGCAACCCCATCATCCAGCTGCAATGCTGTAAAAGATAGTTGTACGGGTACATCAGCGCCATCACAATGCACGGACATCTCTTCTTTATTATCATGAGACCATGAAAGAGTAAACAGTTCATGAAAGCGCTGCTTATTGTCCTCTGTAACAAAGTCTTCAAAGGCCTGACCTATAACTAAAGACAAAGGACAGGATACTATACGGGCAAAGTTCGAATTGCAGTACATGATAATGCCATCCTTATTTAGCGTCACAGCACCTTCGGCCATATTTTCTATAAAAACACGATAGGCTTGATCTGCTGTTTTGAGGGTATAGAGCTGATGCCCCGAACCGTCATTTACTACCAGCGCATCTACTTGTCCTGTGCGTATAGCCTCAATAGTCTCAGTGGCCTCGTATAGTTGTTGTCGCAACTCCTCAATCTCGGCCTGCATTTGGTTTATATTATTCTGTATCTGTTCGCTCATATTGCCAGATCAAGAATGGTTAATACTTTGTTTGTATCTGAAAGATCACCTATCATCCGACGCTCAGGCCATGGCTGCAACTTTACAAGCATGGGCAATGCTACAAGCTGTTCATTTTTTGCAGTCACACCCTGTTGATAGACATCTACTATTTCCAGTGTATATCTGTCTTTAAGATGCGTTTCACAAATTTCTTTTAGATTGGTAATGGCTCTTGCAGAGTTAGGCGATGCTCCTGTAATATATAAGCGGAAAACATACTTCTCCTCGTCTGTTCCATCTCTATTTTCAGAAGAATGATTATCCTGCATATGTTTATTTTATGGCTTTAAGGTCTAAACCTACCAGCACCTTGGTTTCATTTGATAAGTCGCCTATTATTTTACGTATAGGCACCGGTACCTTACGTACCAGGGTTGGTATGGCAAATATCTGATCGCCCGCAGCAAGTTGTGGTTGCTGCAACAGGTCTATCACTTCTATACTGTATTTTCCTTTCAGGTGTTCTTCACAGTATTTTTTAAGGTTGATGATCGCTGCGTTCGATTTTGGTGTATTCCCTGCTATGTATAAACGTAACTCCCAACGATCATTCGCCGGTTTGGTTTTGGGCAAACTTGCTTTTGTTTTCTCCTGTATCTCTGGTTTAGCTGTTTTTGCCATTGCTTCGTTTTTGCGATAATGTTTTACGGTTCTTTTCCATAATCTTTTTGCGTAAGTCTTCTTCCAAATAGGTTTTATTTAGCTCATCTTGTACAGAATCAAACTCTTCGCGTAGTGATGTTATCTGTGCTTCCAATACCTTTCGTTTGCGGTCTATTTCACGGTCTTTTCTGCTTAGTGCATGGGTGCGCAGTTCTCGCCCTGTTACCTCGTTTAGCTGCTCGGCTTCACGGGCAGAGCCGGTAAGCAATGTGCCTTCAGCTCCTACAAATACGTCTACCAGCTTCAGGCCATTATCAGTTATTATAAATTCACGCACCTGGTTGCTGTGTTTCATACCCCGCGATTTCATAATGTATAGGCCCCTGTTACGTTCACCATTCGATTCCAGGTCGCGTACGCTTATCCAGGCATCTACTAATGAGGAAACACCCTCATCTGTCTGTTCGCTGGAGCTTACATTTATATTCAGCGCTGTAAACATTACGGTTATTTGCTCGGTTTGTAGAAAATCTATAAGGCGGATAAGAATAGATTTAACTTCAGACATTTGCCCTATCGTCACAAGGTTTGTGATAGGGTCAAGTATCACCACCTTGGGTTTCAGCTGTTTTATTTTTTTATGTATGCTCACCAGGTGCATTTCCAGTCCATGCAGCGTAGGGCGGGACGCATGGAATTGCAGTAATCCATTATCTACATGTTGTTGCAGGTTCAGCCCTATTGATTTCATATTGCGTATTATCTGCTGGGGCGACTCTTCAAAAGCAAAAAAGAGGCAGCGCTCTTTGCGTTTACATGCGGCATCAGCAAATGTAGCAGCTATGCTTGTTTTACCCGTTCCGGCAGTACCTGATACTAATATGGAACTGCCACGGAAAAAACCTTTGCCGCCCAGCATTTGGTCCAGTCCGGGCAAGCCGGTGGATATACGCTGGGTTGATACTTCATTATTAAGTTGTAGAGAGGTAACAGGCAGTACCGATATGCCATCCTCATCTATTAGGAATGGATATTCATTAGTGCCATGCAACGAACCACGGTATTTTATTACCCGTAACCGGCGGGTAGATATCTGGTTGGCAACCCTATGGTCCAGCATGATAACGCAATCAGAAATGTATTCTTCCAGGCCATGCCGTGTAAGCGTACCATCGCCCTTTTCACCTGTTATAACAGCGGTAACACCTTTTTCCTTTAGCCACGAAAAAAGACGGCGTAGCTCAGCCCTTAGAATACCCTGGTTTTGTAATCCGCTAAACAGGTTCTCTATTGTATCCAGCATCACGCGTTTTGCGCCTATGCTGTCTATGGCGTATCCTAATCGTATGAACAAACCATCAAGGTCATATTCCCCGGTTTCTTCTATCTCGCTACGCTCTATGCGCACGTAGTCTATATTTATTAGCTTGTCCTTCTGCAGTTTTTTAAGATCAAACCCAAGCGATGCCACATTTTTTTCCAGGTCCTCGGTATTCTCCTCGAATGTGAGGATAACACCCGGTTCATTATACTCTAATGCACCGCGAACAATAAACTCAATTGAAAATAACGTTTTCCCTGCACCGGCTGCACCGCAAATAAGGGTAGGGCGGCCCGTTGGAAATCCACCACCGGTTATCTCGTCAAGACCGGTTATGCCTGTTGGCGATTTTGGTAATTTGTTTTCTGTTTTTTTGCGTGAAGCCATAACTAGTACACTGAAAAGACAAATATAATCGTATCACACTGTAAAAACCGCTTGAATGGTTTTTTATATTATTTTTTAATCCCATTAGTTTTTGCAAAGCAATGGAATACAAGATACTCCGGTCTTAACTTCCATCTACATATAAAAACCATACCATACTAGCCGTTCAGGGAAAACTACAGATGCCACTATAAACAATACCGGCAAAGAATGGCGTGACGCGTAACGTTTAGTGAATGATTATTGGTTGGAATACAATCCGGATCGTACTGTGAAATTCGTGATTGTTATTCATGAATTTAGTTTTTCTTAAGCGTTTCAGTTTGTAATATCTCCAATATCTTGTCCAGTTTGTCGATCTCTATCGAATTCAGCTTTTTTAATAGTTGTTCGATCTCCTTTTTGGCTTCCAGGTTTGTTTGATAGTCCTGTTCGGCATGGTGGCGGTCACGTTCACTTTGACGGTTCTGTGCCATCATGATGATGGGTGCTGCATAGGCTGCTTGTGTGGAAAAAAGCAGATTTAGAAGAATGAATGGATAAACGTCCCAATGATAAACGAAGCCAACCACGTTAGCGATCATCCATATAGCAACAATGATGGTCTGAATGATAATAAAGCGCCAGGAACCCATACCGGTAGCTACAGAATCGGCCAAATGCTGACCGAAAGTTGATTCATTTTTATGCTTTTGATGCCAGGTATTACCGTGTTCCATAAGAATTTAGTATTGTTTTTAACGACAATTATTAGCAGTTCTGCTATTTTTAAAGTCCGCGACAATCTCCGCTATACGTTACCGCTATTATTCTATCAAGAGTTATCCCTGCTATTTGCCATCTTTAGAGTGTCTTCTTTGTAGTTCTTTATCTGCATTTTCCTTTATCGACTCTAATTCAGCATCATTCATTTCTATATCCTCTGCCCCTGCATTTAAAGAATCTGCCTTAGCTTTATTTTTCTTCTTGAAATAGCCCTTTAAAAAATAATTGCCTTGTAAAGCCTTCATGTTCTCACTGAAATTATCGGCAGCTTTTTGAATTGTTAGAAGTGCAAAATTGGCTGATGATACAGTCTGACTCAAACTTTTTGATAACGAATCCGTATAAATAAGCGATCCAAGAGAACCTTTGCCTGATTGAATATATGCAGTTATTCCATTTACAGATCCCGTAATATTTTTAAGATTATTTAGTGAGCCTTCTAGGCTCAGTGCAAGATCATTGCGATATAGCAACCTGCTTACGGAACCATTGCCCTCCTTTATTTGTAATGCCATATCTGCCAATGCGCCAGTAATCACCTGTGCATTACTGGCAACCGTACTAAATTTATTAATTATAGCTGCAAAATCCGTAGGCTCTTCAGTGCTTATCTGCTTGCCTGCTTCCAATACGGGTGCGTTAGGCGCGCCAGGGGCAATACTTAAAAGCTTGTCACCCATTAGACCATCAGAACTTACACTAGCTATTGCATCCTTTTTAATAAAAACCTTCATTGCTGATTGGATAATCATATCTACGCGTATTACAGTATCTTTTAGAATACGGACACTCTTGATGGTTCCAACATCCACACCTCCAAATCTAACATTATTACCAGCCCGTAGACCGCCGGCATTGCGAAAGACAGCATAAATGGTATATGTATTTGAAAACATATTCTTCTTACTGCCAATAAGAAAAATACCTGCTAATAATATCAGGATACCAACCACCACGAAAATGCCAATCTTTATTTGTTGAGAAATACTGCTATCCATAAATTTTATTTAAAAAAGTGCTGCACCAGATCATCTTTCGAAGCCTCTAATTCTTCATAAGTGCCTTCCGCCACAAAAACACCGTCATTCATAACGGCCACTCTATCTGCTGTTATTTTGGCACATGCTATATCATGAGTAATTATAACAGAGGATATCTTATACTTCTTTTGCATCGCAATGATAAGAGTCGATATTTCTTTCGAGGTAATGGGATCAAGACCTGTAGTGGGCTCATCATAAAGCATTATTTCTGGCTTTAATATAAGTGTTCGCGCAAGGCCTATTCTTTTACGCATACCACCTGAAAGATCTGAAGGCATTTTATCTATTGCGTCCAGCAGACCCACACTCTCAAGCATTTCTTCTATACGATGTTGTATATCGGCTTTATCCTTAAGTCGTAGCACTCGCGTAAGAGGAAAAGAAAGATTTTGCCGCACTGTCATTGAATCATATAAAGCCGCGCTTTGAAATAAAAACCCAACTCTTATACGCAATTCTTTGAGATCTTTTGTTGAGAGTTCTTTCACTTCCTTACCAAATACTTTAATATCACCTTTGTCCTGCTTAAGCAATCCTACCATCAGCTTTATATTTACTGACTTTCCTTGCCCTGATTTTCCAAGTATCACTAAGTTTTCACCCCGATGCAAATCCATGTTTATATCAGAGAGGATAACCTTATCACCAAATGATTTCTTCATATTGCGGATCTCTATCACTACCTCTGCATCTATTTGCATTTTTCCCGTTTGTTTCGCCGTATCTATGTTTATCGCTTCCATTCCTAAGTATTATAGGCAAATATGCTGGTAAGTTGCACCGCTATAGCATCAAGTACAATTATCCATAAAGAAGCATTTACCACTGCTGAGTTAGCAGCTATGCCGACACTTTCCGTACCGCGATCTGAAGTATAACCCTTATAACATCCTACAAAACCAATAGCAAAGCCAAAAAAAATTGTTTTCAATACAGCAGGCATAAGATCTGTAAACGATAAAGAGGAAAAGGCTTTATAAAAGTAGATGGTAAAGCTCATCCGTTCTGAAATATTGGATGCAACCCATCCGCCTAAAAGTGCAAGGGTGTCTGCCATCAATGTAAGAATAGGCACCATAAGGACGCATGCCAATATACGTGTCACTACCAAATATTGAATAGGATTAGCTCCTGACACTTCCATTGCATCTATCTGTTCACTTACTTTCATGCTGCCTAATTCCGCGCCAATACTTGAAGCCACCTTGCCTGCACAAATAAGTGCAATGATTACCGGCCCCACTTCGCGAATAACTGATATCGCTACCATGCTTGGCACAAAGCTTTCAGCCCCGAAAGCTTTCATTGTCGGAGCTGACTGTAAGGTTAATACGAATCCCAATATAAACCCTGTAATGCCTACTAGGCTAAATGACTTATAGCCAATGATAAAACATTGACGAATTGCCTCATTCCATTCAAAATGACGAATAAATAAGTTGCGAAAAAAAGCTGATAAGAATTGAGTCTGACGTCCCGCAGCAACAAATGGCTTCCTCCAACCTTCCAAAATCATCTCGGGCATATACTAACATAGCTAAAACAATGCCACGAGATTGAAATTCCCTTTCCAAAGTCCTCTAACAGGAGACCTTTGGCTCGTGTCAAAGCCTTTGATCCACCTTATATTTCGACTTCATTCCAAAGGGTCTTCCAATAAAAGAACCATTGGCTCGCGTCGGGAGCCTTCGTTATAACTTCATTTTGATTTGATAAAATGTGGACATCTAAATTTGGAACCCGCATGTTAATAATGCTATCTTGCTATTAACCCAATCAGCTAATCATCACATTAGCTAAATAGGCAAAGCTCTTTGACATACTGTAAACTCACTAAACATTAGCCGATTTGCTAATTGGTACGTCTGCTTATTCCATAAGGTATAAACGAACATCTTTATACCCAATTATACCCTGCAGCAATCTACTGAAACGCGATATAGCAAAAGCATACCGGCAAAAATCGCAAAAACACTAGTTTTTTCTCAGAATTATACCTTCATCAATATTGCATAATTACAAATGCATAAATGAAAGTCGCACTGAAAAAATCTGTGCCAATCCGCGGGAACTAAAACATTCTTCAAATAAAAAACGGACTGATGTATACCAGTCCGTCCATTTATAAAGAAGTATCTAATTAAAAGAAATATCCCTGCTTCTCAAGCAGCTTTGCAGCTATACGCCTGCGGGCATCCTTGGTATTAAAGCTATCAGTTTTAGTAAAGCGTTTCAGGCCCATCAGCATCATACGTTGTTCGTCACCATCCGCAAAAGCATTTATAGCATTCTTGCCCGAGTGATTTATACTATCAGCCGCATCAGCAATAAAAGTGTGCACAGCATCCAATGCCAGTGCAGCATTCTCATTATTGCTGTCCTGCATTTTTATGGCGCGCAACAGCATGCTTTCTGCCTGAAAGGTGTCCAGCACCATATCGGCAATGTTCATCAGCACTTCCTGTTCGCTTTCCAGCTTCATCATCAGCTTTTGGGCAGCAGCACCGGCACACATCAGTATAGCTTTCTTAAAGTTGTCTATTGCTTTGCGTTCAGCAGCAAACGGTGCATCACTTTCACTAAAGTCAGGTATGCTGGTCAGCTCCTTTTGAATGCCCATCGCAGGGCCCATCAGGTTTATGCGGCCTTTCATACCACGCTTCAGGTACATATCCAGCACCAGCAGGCGGTTTATTTCATTGGTGCCTTCAAATATGCGGTTGATGCGACTGTCGCGGTACGAGCGTGATATATCATATTCATCGGAGAAGCCGTTACCGCCATGTATCTGTACGCCTTCATCCACCACATAGTCCAGCGTTTCAGAGCCCAGCACCTTCAGCAATGCACATTCTATGGCATACTCCTCAGCAGCGCCAAGCGTACTTTCGTTCTCGGGTTTGCCAGCAGCGCGTAGGGCATTTTCCTTATCGTCTATCCATTTAGCTGTTCGGTACAGCGAGCTTTCAGCGGCAAATATTTTAATAGCCATTTCCGCCAGCTTATGCTGTATAGCGCCAAAATGTGCTATTGGTGTCTTAAATTGTTCGCGGGTCGTAGCGTATTTAATAGAGATATTCAACGCACGTTTAGCACCGCCCAGCGCCGCGGCGCATAGTTTCAGCCTGCCTATGTTCAGGATGTTAAAAGCTATTATATGGCCTTTGCCTATTTCCCCCAGCAGGTTTTCCTTAGGTATTGTGCAATTCTCAAAGAACAGTTGCCTGGTACTGGAGCCTTTTATACCCATTTTGTGTTCTTCCTCACCGAAGCTTAGTCCTGGCGTATTGCGCTCTACTATAAAGGCAGAGAACTTATCACCATCTACCTTAGCAAACACGGTAAACACATCAGCAAAGCCCGCATTGGTTATCCATATCTTTTGCCCATTCAGCACCCATTGCTTGCCGTCGGCACTTAGCACCGCAGTAGTGCGCGCACCCAGTGCGTCAGAGCCGGAGCCGGGCTCAGTAAGGGCATAGGCGCCTTTCATCTCGCCGGTAGCCAGCTTGGTTATATATTTCTGCTTTTGCTCTTCTGTACCAAAGTAAAGAATAGGTAATGAGCCAATACCATTGTGTGCAGCCATAGCCACTGCAAACGAGTGACCACCCCCCAGGCATTCATTTATCAGAGTAGCCGTCACAAAGTCTTTTCCAAGGCCATTGTATTTTTCAGGGAATGATGCACCCAGCAGCCCCAGTGCGCCCGCCTTGTCCAGCAGCGACTGCATAAGGCCAGGCTCTTTTTCATCTATGGCTACCAAATGTGGGATAACTTCTTTATCTAGAAACTCCATACACATTTGCTCTATCATTCTTTGCTCTTCGTTGAAGTCCTCAGGCGTAAAAGTATCAGCGGGTTCTGAAGACTGTATCAGAAAGCCGCCGCCCTGTATTGCAGCAAGTGTTTGTGTTTCCATATCAAAAAATCCTTTTACTAAAGCTAAATAGAAAATGAGTTTAACATTGTTAAATTACTAAGAAAAAGCAAAGCCAAATTCATAATTTTAGAATAGGCTATAGAGTATATTAATTGTATGGAGGAAAAGGGCTTTATCTCGTTGGAAAAGGGCGCACTGCATTATATAAAAATGGGCAGTGGCAAACGATTGCTGATTGCTTTTCATGGCTATGGCAATGAAGCGGCTATCTTTTCTCCCTTTCTTTATTACCTGAAAAATGACTTCACTATTTATAGTATAGACCTTCCGCACCACGGCAAAAGCAATTGGAACAGGTATTTACCACTTGAGTTAAAGGATCTTACGAACCTGGTAACACAGCTTAAGAACAAGACAGGCGTAGAAAAGATATCACTAATGGGCTATAGCATGGGCGGCCGCGTTTGCCTCTGCATAGCGCAGCTAATGCCAAAATTGATAGACCGAATGCTGCTGATGGCGCCTGATGGCCTTGTGTTCAGTCCGCTATATTATTTTGTAACAGAGAACTTCATTGGCAAAAGGATGTTCAAACATTTCCTTACGAAGCCAGGCTCCTATATGAAGTTTATAGACAAGCTCCGGGAAAAAAAATGGATAGATGAATCGCGGTACAAATTCGCGCAGTGGTACCTGCAATCCGAGAAAGACCGCGACTTCCTGCTGCGAGTATGGCCCGGCATGCGTAAAATAGTGCCGGATTTAAAGAAGCTCAAAACGATTATTAATAAGCATCATTTGCCGGTACATATATTTATGGGTGCTTATGATAGAGTAATACCCGTAGCCAACGCGGAGCGCTTTAAAAAAGGGTTAAGTAGTGTACACGTGCATGTAATAGAAAAAGGTCATCGTACATTTGACAGCGAATCGATACCGCAAATAGCTAAATGCCTTCTAAAATAAGAGGATGCCTGTATTAATAACCATCACATTTCTCCTTACGCTTGCCTATGTTATTCTTATGCTGCTATACCGCAAAGGCTGGGCTGCGCAAAATGATTTTGTAATGTCGGCAGATTTTGAGCCGAATACTGCCATCTCCATCATAATACCGGCAAGAAATGAAGCAAACAATATTCAACGATGCATTGATTCAATATTGGCGCAAGACTATCCGCAAGAGATATTTGAGATCATAGTAATAGACGACCATTCTACTGATGATACCTATGAGCTTGTAAGCGCCTACGGTGGCAATGTTCGCTGCATAAAGTTATCAGAACATTTAAAAGATGGCGAACAACTAATAGCGTATAAGAAGAAGGCGCTGAGCATAGGCATTAAGCAGAGTAGGGGAGCGCTTATAGTAACAACTGATGCCGATTGCGCAGCTCAACCCGGTTGGCTAAGAAATATTGCTGCGATGTACGAAGAGCAGAAGCCAGTGATGATAGTTGCGCCTGTAGACTTTACCTGCGATGGTAGCCCATTGCAACTATTCCAATCCATAGACTTTATGAGTATGCAGGGCATTACTGCAGCAGCGCAGCAGCTAAAGCTGGGCAATATGAGCAACGGCGCCAATCTTGCATTTAGTAAAGAGGCTTTTTATAAAGTAGAGGGCTACACAGCCATAGACCATCTTGCATCCGGCGATGATTACCTGCTGATGATGAAGCTGCAAAAGGCTTTTCCTGGCCGGCTTTGCTATCTGAAAGCTAATGCAGCTATAGTTAGTACGACACCGCAGCAAAGCTGGGCAAGTTTCATACAGCAGCGCATTAGGTGGGCATCAAAGTCAGGCAAATATAACGACTACAAGCTAACGGCTGTACTCGCATTAGTGTACTTGTTCAACCTGCTATTCCCCGTGTTAATCATTGCCACGTTTTTTAACTCACTTATATGTATAGTATTGGGAGCCGCCTTGTTCTTTAAGATTGCCTCAGAGCTTTATTACCTGGGGCCGGTAGCAAGCTTCTTTAACAAGAGAAATCAGCTGAAGTACTTTGCTCTGCTGCAGCCGCTTCATATAACATACATTATAGCTGCAGGCTTTTTAGGCTTCATAGGTGTGTATAAGTGGAAAGGCAGAGTAAGCAGATAAACTGGAGGAAAAGATATACTTTTGTGTAACGTAAAAGACTATTATGCGTAAGGCGATCTTCATTTCTATAGTCATTATTTTACTAGGTGTTACCGGTTACGTATATTGGTTCTATTACAATCCCTACAGCGATGGCTACCGAGAAGGGGTGCTGCAAAAATTTTCAAGACGTGGAAATGTATTCAAAACCTACGAAGGTGAGGTAGTGCAGTTGGGCTTTGGGCAAAGGAATACCGGCGTGTTGAACTCCAACTACTTTTATTTCAGCGTTACGGACAGAACTATTGCTGATTCGCTGCAGCAATGCATGGGTAAGGCTGTAAGATTGCACTATATTCAATTTCGCAGAAGCCTTCCATGGCGTGGTGATAACTACAATGGCAAGAACTCAGACAATGGCCAGTATATAATAGACCACGTTTCTAATGTTACTAATACAAATGCGTATTAAGCAAGAAGAAGAAATACAGCAGGACTCTTGCCCAGCATAGGTTTATCCTTCTTCCAATCAGCTATTGTCTTTGTCTTTATATAAGCATCAGGCGCTGTTATGTTCTTTGCTATACACAGCTTGGTATTGTCCTGGCAATGTTTTAGCAGATCGGTCAGCATAGCATCATTACGGTAGGGCGTTTCGATAAAGAGCTGTGTCTGGTTTTCCTTGAGGGATATCGTTTCCAATGTCTTTATTGCTTCCCTGCGCTCATGGTCCTTTACAGGTAGATAGCCATTAAAGCAGAATTTCTGACCGTTCAACCCGGATGCCATGAGTGCCAATATCAGTGAATTTGGCCCCGTTAGCGGCACTACTGATGCTCCCGCAATATGCGCAGCTTTGGCTAGTTCAGCACCTGGGTCTGCTATACCCGGGCAGCCTGCTTCGCTTAGCACACCCACCTTGTGGCCGGCTTTCAGCCATTGCTTCAGCAGATTTATATCAGCGCCTGCATGCTTATCTATCTCGGAAAAACTAAGGTTATCTATTACTATAGATGGGTGCAACGCCTTAAGGAAACGCCGTGCAGTGCGCAGGTTCTCTACGAAGTAATGCTGTATCTGCAGAGTATGCGTGCTTATCTCGGCAGGCAGCGTTTGCAATGCTTCATCAGCTATGGGAATAGGAATAAGATATAATGTGCCAGTGGTTTGCATATGGATAAAAATACTGCTTGTCAGGAAATATAAAGCGTCCGTATCTTCATGCTATGATATTACCGGAATCGTTTTATAGTCGGAAAGACGTGGTAAAGATAGCGCAGGAATTGCTGGGAAAGGTGCTCGTTACAGAGTTTAATGGCATACATACTGCTGGCATGATAACCGAAACAGAGGCCTATGCCGGGACCATAGATAAAGCTTCTCATGCCTTTGGCAACAGACGGACTAATCGCACAGAGGTAATGTTCGGGCACGGCGGGGTGGCGTATGTGTATCTGTGCTATGGAATCCATCACCTGTTCAATGTGGTGACGAATGAAAAGGGTACGCCACATGCCATACTCGTACGTGCAGTAGAGCCTTTGGAAGGCGTAGATGAGATGCTAAGGAGGCGTGGAAAAACGGTGTTGCAGCCTTCTTTAACTGCAGGACCCGGGGCCATGAGCATGGCGTTGGGTATACATAGTAGTAATACGGGCTTATCATTGCAGGGGCCTGAAATATTCATAGAGGATAGGGGGATTAAGGTGAGTAAGAAAGATATAGTGGCGGCAACAAGGGTGGGGGTAGCTTATGCGCAGGACGACGCTTATTTGCCGTATAGATTCTATATGAAAGGGAATGCCTACGTAAGTAAAGGGAAAGGCTTATAAAGCAAGAAACCGGTCAGAGACCGGTTTCTTTATATTTAATGTTTCCAGAAATTAGAACTTAGGACAAGCGAAGTTGTATGTTGGAACTGCTTCGCGGTGGTTGATGCAACCGTTGTAGATGAAGGTGATTTCGTAAGCACCTGCACCGCCTGTAGCCGGAGTAAAGTTAGAAACGTTTACGTCGTAGCTAAGACCGAACTGCATTTTCGAGTACTGGAAGCCAACATACGGAGAGATGGCATCCTGATAGCGGTACCAGCCACCCAGGTAAAGAATAGTGTTCTTTTGGAATTCAGCATCATGGCCTGGATTAAGTACAAAACCAACTGCAGCACCCAGCATTACTTCTGTAGCAGAAGCCTGTGTTTGGTACAAGCCGCTTGCATACAATACGATGTCTTCATTCAGATCGAATGAACCACCGAGGTAAGCAGTTTCGCGAGAGTGTATCTGAGAATTACCGTTCAGGAAGGTTTCAACAGGCTGAGTGAGGTGATAATAAGACAAGCCAGCGTAAGCAGTAGCATGTTCGGATATGTGGCCAGAGTACATAGCGCCTATATTGAAATCGGCGTAAGTAAGCTGTGCATTACCAAAAACTTCATTTGTATTAAAATCAGGCTGGCCAGAGAATGGATTGTACTGATCTTCAAATTTCAGTTTATTGAAATCAAGTGTTTTTTCAACCATAAAGCCCTGCGCACCGAAAGATATGGTGTTCTGGCGATCTTTACCGAAAGCGTGGTGATAAGCCAGAGATAAACCTACCGTAGTGTTCTGCAGACCGCCAAGACCTGATTTGTCATAAACGCCAAGGATACCGATACCAAGCGCATCGCCTTCGCGCAATTTATTTTTCAGGGTAGCCATATCAAAAGAAACAGTACCTGTAACGTAAGGATTGCTGGATACGCTGGACCACTGAGAGCGATAGTTAGCGGCAACGCGCAAATCGCACTGAGTAAGACCCGTAAGCGCAGGATTTAAAGTGAGCGGTGATGTAAAATATTGAGTAAAGTGTACGTCCTGGGCCATCAACGAACTCGTGAACATCATTGCAGCACCTACCCCTAGTAATATTTTCTTCATCTGGAAACGTTTATTAAATGTTTAAATAATTTTCTGAAAGCAAAATAAGTCAAATATTATTACTATGCAAGACATAGGGAAATAATATTTTAGTTGGGTCAGGATTGCATTTTATTTCCAAATGCCAGATCGCCCGCATCGCCCAGACCGGGCACTATGAAGCCCCTGGCAGTGAGCTCATCGTCAACTGCTGCTGCCCAAATGTGGACATCGGGGAATTTCCGGGAAACCGTTTCAATACCTATGGTGCAACCTATTGCTGTAACTATATGTACCTGGAGGGGAGTTGCTTCTTCCAGCAGCGTTTGCAAGGACAGCACCATGGAGGCGCCGGTAGCCAGCATGGGATCTGATATGATCAAAACACGCCCGTCGACGGACGGCGAAGTTATATATTGCTGTTCTATCTCAAAAGAGCCATCGCGGTGATGCTTGCGATAGGCTGCCACGAAAGCACTATCTGCCTTGTCAAAATAATTGAGCAAGCCCTGATGCAAAGGCAGTCCGGCGCGCAAAATGGTAGCCAGAACCGGCTGCTGGGAAAGTTGTGAGCAACTCAACTCGCCCATTGGGGTTTGTATCTCTGCTTGTTCCCAGGGCAATGTTTTGCTTATTTCATAAGCGGCAATTTCGCCTATGCGCTCCATGTTTCTGCGAAAGCGCATTCGGTCTATCTGCACCGAGCTATCCCTAATTTCCCGAAGCCATTCGCACAAAATAGTATTTGTACCGCTTAAGTTAGTGAGCATAAATAAGGATTGTTGATATGAGAAAGATAAGAAGTTTATTTAAACTATTGCTCTCAAAGCACCTAAACTACCTGCTCTAATTCCATGCCCCAATTTGAAAATAAAACAATAGGAGGTTTTGCAGGTATTAAAATTGGCTAAAAAGCAATAGGAGCTGTTGTATAAAGTTTATTTATAATTTCCCATTTATGCCCCATTTGTTTCCCAATCCTACCGCAATAAAAAGTTTTAGCCTGTAATTCATCTGATGAGGTTTATTTATTACTGCAAGTTAAAAAGAGAAAGAAGAAGACCGAAAACAAGATATCAACATTCTGAAAAGCTGACAAATTTTTTAACGTCTTTAAAATTAAGTCCGTCAATAATACTACAAGGCCTTCATTTCCATTAAAACTAAAATCTAAAAAAAATGAAAAAGAGCATTTACCTATTTCTATCAGCGCTCGCAGCAATTGTACTATCAGCAGGTACAGCGAGTGCACAAACGACACCAAAGATTGCGGTTCACTATGAAAGTGATAGCTGTTATACCACTGGTTTTTTCGTTCAGGCAGATTCATCGTTATCAACTGCATCTCAGGTTGAAGTATCCTATGGGGATGGTACGACAGAGACAACCAGTGCATTGGCCACTTACTATTATTATTTTAGCCATGCGTACAGTTCAATTGGTACTTATACAGTTAATGAAGTACTGATAGTGGGCGGAGCAAGAATAGATTCGGTAACCTTTTCCTACACAAATAGCGGATGCGGATATATATATGGCAGGCTATATCATGATGTGGACGGCGACTGCAGCTTCGGTGCAGGCGACAGATATCTAAGTTGCGGAGCAAAAGTGGAAGTGGATTCTGCAGGCCACCCAATAGACACAATAACGGTATGGGGGACGTTTTATTACAAAACAACAACTGCCGGAGTTGTCTATTCATTTAAAGAACTTTCAAACGTGAGTAATTTTGTAATAAGTTGTCCATCAACAGGTACGCTTAGCGCAACCTCTGTAGCAAATGGTCTTGTAAATGCAGGTGACCTTGGCTTTACATGCCCTACGGGCAGCGGGTTTGATGTAGCTGTACATGCATATACAATACACCCGGGTCGCCATGCTTACAGCACTATGTTGACTCTAACAAACACATCCTGCACAGCAAAGAGCGGTACCCTTACTATGACTGTAGATTCAAAATATGGAATATATACAGTAATACCGGCAGGAACTGTGAGTGGTAACACTATAACATGGACTTACACCAATCTCACCGCAGATTCAATAATGGTATTTCAAGTAACCGGTGAAGTACCTGGTACTTGGCTAACACCTGGCGATACGGTTGTAACAACAATTAATAACCCATGGCTGACCGGCGATGGAGATACCACCAACAATAGCTATACATCTGTAGATACGGTAACATCCTCATGGGATCCTAATGATAAAGCTGTGATGCCAAAAGGAAATATAGCAGCAGGTACAAGACTTACGTATACACTTTCATTTGAAAATACCGGTAACGCGCCAGCTGAAAACATACATATACTGGATACGCTATCTGCAAACCTGGATGTGAAAAGCATGCAGGTAATAACCAGCACGCACAAGGTAAATGTGAGCACCATAACAGCAGGGGGGCTTAACGTACTGAAATTTGACTTCCCTGGCATTCACCTGCTGGATAGCTCACACCATGGCCAGTGCGATGGGTTTGTAATGTTTAGCATAAACAGCAAAACAGGCCTGACACCGGGTACTAAGATCGACAACCAGGCAGGCATCTACTTTGATGATAACGAAGTGGTAATGACCAATATGGTAGAAAACACCATAAAACCATTGACAGTAGCCAATGTAAATAACCTGAGCAATGTGGCTATGTATCCTAACCCTGTAGCAGATATACTGACCATAAAAACAGATAAGGTATATGATAAGCTGACCATTATAAACAGTGTAGGACAAACCGTGCTGCAACAGACCCTGCAAAACAAGGAAACACATGTAAATGTGAAAACACTGGTGCCTGGTATATACTATATAATGCTGAAGAACGCTGATGGCGTGAAGGTGGAAAAGATCGAGAAATTATAAGCTTCATACATTAAATATAAAAGAAGGGCCCTTTGAGGGCCCTTCTTAATTATATGAAAAAGGTATTATTTGGCAATGGTAAGGCGACCTATAGCAATGGTCTTTGCGCTGTCCTTCAGCTTATATATGTAAATGCCATTGGGAATAGAGCTTGTGCTCCAGCTAATGACGCCCTGCTTTTCTTTAATCGGGAACTCAGCGACTTTGCCGCCAATCATATCTGTAACTATGATTGTAACCGGGCCATTGGCAGCCTGCACAGTATAGTTGAAAGAAACATCGTATTTGGCGGGATTGGGATAGGCCAGCACAGAAGAATTATCTGTTTGTGCCGAAGCAAGGCCTATGGTGAGTGATAAGATACAAGTAGTAAGGATTCTCTTCATGCTATGATGGGTATAACAATTATGCCGTAAATATACAATAATTTATTACCTGAGCATATTAAGAAACAGTTTTTACTACTTAGAATAAAAAAATATATGCTCAAGCCCAGTCTTTACAGGCGATAGCAGTTAAAATCGAGTTAAACTGCCTGATGAGTATTTGAATACTAAGAGTAGCGCCTATTTTTGTACCTTTGCACACCTTTATTAGTTCGTTTGCCTATTATGGACGCTTTACAATCTATTGACCGCAGCCGTCTGCCCAAACATATAGCCATTATAATGGATGGTAATGGACGCTGGGCCAAAGAGCGTGGGCAGGACCGTGTATATGGTCATCACGAAGGCGTGGTGAGTGTTCGTGAGATAGTAAATGGTTGTGCAGAGCTGGGCATTTCTTATCTAACTTTATACGCATTTTCAACAGAGAACTGGAACAGGCCTAAAGAAGAAGTAAATGCCCTAATGGAGTTACTGGTAAATACAATACGCAAAGAGGCCGAAGAACTGAAGAAAAATAACGTGCGCATGCACGTGATAGGCGATTTTGCGAGCTTGCCTGAAATATGCCAGAAGGAACTAAACGAGGCAATAGATATGACGGCTGCCAACACGGGACTAAACCTGATACTGGCACTTAGCTATAGCTCTCGCTGGGAGATAATAGAGGCTGCAAAGAAGATGGCAGCAGATGCTGTGGCAGGCAAGCTGAAACCTGAAGAAATAAACGATGCAATTTTCCATAAATACCTGAATACGGCTGCTTTTCCTGACCCGGAACTGATGATACGCACGAGTGGTGAATACAGGATCAGTAATTATTTACTGTATCAGCTGGCATACGCAGAGCTGTACTTTACAGATGTACATTGGCCTGACTTCCGTAAGCCACAGTTATATGAAGCATTGCTGAACTACCAGCAGCGCGAACGCCGATTTGGCAAAACAAGCGAACAAATACAAACGAACACTCCACAGCATGCATAGAAATAGTCTGCGCTATATATTCTTCCTGTTATGTATCCTTATGTCTACCAGTGAGCTAAACGCTCAGATAGGCGGTAATAGTAACAGCCTGAGTAAGATGATGCAACAAAATGCCGCTACTGAACCCGAGAAGCCTAAAGAGTATGAAATAGGGGGTATAACAATAAGCGGTGCGAAGTACCTGGATGAAGACCTACTACTGGCGGTGACCGGTTTGACAGTAGGACAAAAAGTGCACCTGCCGGATGATGAAAACATAGCGAAGGCAATACGTGCCCTGTGGAAACAGGAACTCTTCTCTAACGTAAGCATTACGATAAGCAAATACATAGGTAACAAGGTATTTCTGAATGTAAATGTGGAAGAAAGACCAAGGCTGAGCCGTTATAATTTTAAAGGCATT
>Ga0207671_10000467_pt1 | contig 55193 bp, 48 predicted proteins | sample KBSC24metaG_FD_184352 | JGI IMG/M metagenome (GOLD analysis project Ga0207671, IMG submission 184352) | Corn rhizosphere microbial communities from Kellogg Biological Station, Michigan, USA - KBS C2-4 metaG (SPAdes) (version 2) | ecosystem: Host-associated > Plants > Roots > Rhizosphere > Soil... | reverse complement strand
AAGAAGTCCTCGTCCCCGGGCAGAGCATCCCCATCACCGGCCAGAAGCCTAAGCCCCAGCCGCGCGGCCTGCTCGAACAAGTGGATCCCAGGACCCTGCGCCGAATCCCCCATGAACCCACCATAGCCACAGGCCGCACTAGCCGTTACTGACCCACGCTCCTAGCCGTCCCCGGTCATCGCCGTCACCGCACCGCGCGTGAACTCCGTTCGGCCCAGAAAGTCCGTGCTGTCGGCGAACTGATCGATCGCGCCGGCCGATGACAGGGCTCGGATTCCGTCGTCCTCGATTCGTGTCAGCAGTGCGCCGGCGAACCGTTCGCCTCCGATGACCCGGAACGGCCGGTCGAAGTACAGCCGCGTCGTCGTGTCGAGCGGCTCGGTCAGCGCCAAGGTGTTGTGAAGCTCGGCCACCTGCTCGCAGACCTGCGCCAGATGTTCCTCGCGCGCCTTCCAATCCGTCGCGGCGAGCGCGGCGCGCAGGTCCGGCGTGAGCTCCGGCGCCGCAGTGGCTTGCGCGAAAGCCGACCCCAACCACTTGCTGTACGGCGGATACCGCCGCTCCATCAACAGCACCAAGCGCATCAGGTCCCGAATCAGCCGTGCACACACCACCGCCGAGCCGAGGTCGTCGCCGACCTCGCCGCAGCGGCCGACGAAGGCCTCCTCCTGCGAGATGCGCTTCCATTGGCAGGCCAGCACGTACAGCCACACGTCGTGCGGGTACCAAGCCAGCCGCGCGCGATCGGCTGTCAGCTGCCCGACTCCGTCGTGGAAAACCGCGCCGGACGTCGCCTCGACCAGGCGCTGCGTCGGCGTGGCCAGCCAGTCGGCGGTCGTCACCCCGCGCGAGGGGGTGAAGCCGAGATGCCCGGTCAACCAGTCGTCGACCTCTGCGATGTCGATCCGATGCCGCACCGGTCCGTCGGTGGTGCTCATGAAGCCGATGTCGCTGCCCTCGCCCGTCGGCTCGAAGTGCGTCGGCCAGCCGAGAAACGTCTTCGGGAGCTGATGTGCGAGCGCTGAGACCAGTCGCTCCCGATGCCGCGCCACGTCATCAGGCGCCAGGAACACCTGCAACCGCGGGCCCCACTCGTGATCCGCCGACCGCGCCGTGTCGAACCCCAGCACCTCAGACCCGCTCCCGAGCCGGGCCGCCGCGTGCGGCAGCCCGGGGAACTCCTTGTCCAGGATCGGCAGCACGGCTTCCAGATAGAACCGCCGCGACAGTTCCAGGCCGGGGATGAAGGCGCTCATGCGCGAAGCCTGTCCCGGAGACCGCCTCGCCGCGACTGGATTTCAGCCCGACAAGCTCAGGTCCGAGCGAACGTCCGCCGATAGGCCTGCGGCGACACCCCCACCGAAGCCCGCAGATGCTGCCGCATCGACGTGGCCGTCCCGAACCCCGCCTTCTCCGCGACCCGGTCGATCGGCAGGTCGGTGGCCTCCAGCAGGTGCCGCGCCAGATCCACCCGCTGCGCCGTCAGCCACTGGCTCGGGCTCTGCCCGGTCTCGGACCGGAACTGCCGCGTAAAAGTCCTGATGCTCATCCGCGCCTGACCTGCGAGGTCGTGCAACGACAGCGGCTCGTGCAGACGCTCCAAAGCCCACGCGCGCGCCGGCCCCGTCCCGGTGACCGCCGGAGTCGGCACCGGCCGCTCGATGTACTGAGCCTGCCCGCCGTCCCGCGACGGCGGCACCACACAGGCGCGCGCCGCGGCGTTCGCCACCGAGCTGCCGTGGTCGGTGCGGATGATGTGCAGGCACAGGTCGATGGCCGCGGCGACGCCCGCCGAGGTGAGGATGTCGCCGTCGTCGATGAACAGCACGTTCGGGTCCACGGACAGCGCCGGGAACAGCTCCTCCATCCGGTCGGCCTGGTGCCAGTGCGTCGTGACCGTGCGGCCGTCGAGCATCCCGGCGGCGGCGAAGACGTAAGCGCCGGTGCACAGCGCCACCTTGCGCGTCTCGGGACGGATCCAGGTCAGCGCGGCCGCCAGCTCCGGCGGCAGGGGAGCGCCGTCGGCCAGCTCGTCCACGATCGGATACGCCGGCGGCACGATCACCGTGTCGGCCGTGGCCAGCGCCTCGGCCCCCTGCGCCACATACAGCGAGTAGTCCTCGGTCGTGGTCACCGGCCCGGCGGTGATCCCGCAGGTCACCACCTCGTACAACGGCTCCATGTCCGGCCCCGGCGCCGCCCCGAACAGCCGCGCCGGGATGCCCAGGTCGAACGGGATCACGCCGTCGAGCGCGAGCACGACGACCCGGTGCCGAGGACGCGCCGGATCGTCCCCGGGCGAATCAGTTCGACAAGGACCGGTGAGCTGAGCCTGAACCATGGCCCGATTCTTTCACATGTTGGCCATCGGGCCACTGTCGAGACCCCGCCCCGGTCGGCGACCGTAGAGCCATGACCACGGAACACACCATGCGAGCGATCGTCGCCACCGAACCCGGCCCGGCCGGCGTCCTGAAGGAGACCCGCGTCCCCAAGCCCCAGCCCGGCGGAACCGAGGTGCTGGTGCGCGTCCACGCCGCCGCCATCAACCCGGCCGACTGGAAGACCCGCTCCTCCGGCGGCTGGACGGGTCGCCACGGAGTCACCGAGCAGGGCGTCATCCTCGGCTGGGACGTCTCCGGCGTGGTGGAGCAGGTCGGCCGCGGCGTGACCCGGCTCCAGCCGGGTGACGAGGTCTTCGGCATGCCGCTGTTCCCGCACTTCCCCGGCGGCTACAGCGAGTACGTGACCGCCCCGTCCCGCCAGTTCGTCCTCAAGCCCGCCACCCTGACCCACGTCCAGGCCGCCGCCCTCCCGCTGGCCTCGCTCACCGCCTACCAGGCCCTGCACGACTACGCGCAGGTCAAGCCGGGCCAGAAGGTCCTGATCCACGCCGCGGCCGGCGGCGTCGGCCATCTCGCGGTCCAGATCGCCAAGGCCCTCGGCGCGCACGTCATCGGCACCGCCAGCGCCGCCAAGCACGACTTCGTGCGCGGTCTCGGCGCCGACGAGGTCGTCGACTACCGCGAGGTGGACTTCGCCGAGGCGGTGAGCGGCATCGACGTGGTCATCGACGCGATCGGCGGCGACTACTTCGAGCGCTCCCTGCGCACGATGAATCCCGGCGGGACGCTGGTGGCCCTGAGCTACGACGTCAGCCCCGAGATGAAGGCGCGCGCCGCCGAGGCCGGCGTCACCTCCGACTTCATGCTCGTCGAGCCGGACCTCGCCGCCCTGACCGAGATCCGCACCCTGGTGGTCGACGGCAGGCTGCGCCCGGTGGTCGACGCCGAGCTCCCGCTGGCCGAGGCCGCGAAGGCGCACGAGCTGGGGGAGTCCAACAGGGCCTCCGGAAAGATCGTGCTGAAGGTCGTCGAGGAGTAGGCGGCTCCACACAGCCGGCTTATGCGCGCCCCGGATCTCCCCAGTGAGATCCGGGGCGCGCCCTGCGTGCGCGAACCCCTCCGCACACCCCGATGGCCAGCTGCCGGACGCCTCGGCCGAAGCATCGGTGCCGCCCCTTACCCAGATCACGCGCAAGTAACTCCTGCGATCAAGGATTGAGTCCGAAGGATTTTCTTCGATAGAGTGGCTGCACATTATTTCTTCCACAGCACGTCTGATGATCGGATCACGCGTTCCGTCATCCCGACCCCGGCGAGGTGACACATGCGGCAGCACACGGGAATCCTGCGAGTCCTGTTCGACGAGGCTCATAGCGAGGCCTGGACCATCGATCCGGCCGGCGCCCTGGCCATGAACCCCGTGAACCCGGCCGACGCCGGCTACACGCATGCCGCCGACCTGCTGCGCGTCCGCGGCTACAGCGTCGAGGCGCACCGCGACGGCGCGTTCACGCCCGAGGCGCTCGCCGGCTCCGACGTGCTGGTCATCGCGCACCCGGCCGACCCGGCGCGCGAGCGCACCACCGGCGTCGGGACCCCGGTGCTCACCCCGGCCGAGCTCGACGTCCTGCAGTCCTACGTCGCCGCCGGCGGCGGCCTGGTCCTGCTGGCCGACAGCGAGCAGGACAACGGCTCCAACCTGGCCGCGCTGCTCGGCCGCTTCGGCGTGGGCATGGACCACTTCACCGTCCAGGACGCCACGCGCCGCCACCAGGGCAACGCCCGCTGGGTGCTGGCCGAGCGCGCCGCGCTGCCGGAGAACCGGATCGAGCCGGAGGACGTGCTGGCCGGCGTCGCCGAGGCCTGCTTCTACCGCTCCGGCACCCTGTTCACCGCCGAGGGCGCGGACATCCTGCCGCTGCTGAACTCCTCGCCGACCGCCGACCCCGCCGGCCGGCCGCTGGCCGTCGGCGTCCGCTTCGGCAAGGGCCGGGTCGCGGTGTTCGCCGACTCCGACATGTTCGGCGACGACTCGATCGCCGACTACGACCACCGCGCGCTCTGGATCAACGCCATCACCTGGGCCTCGCGCCGTCCGAAGCACACCGCGGCGGACGCCGAAGCGCACCCGGTCGCCTCCTCGGCGGAGTTCGGCTCCCTGAAGGCGGCCATCGAGGAGCTGCGGCCGCTGCAGTCCAAGGACGGCTCGATCGACTTCGAGGCCGGCCACGACCGCGCGCAGGCCGAGTCCCTGGCCAAGCGCATCAGCGCCGCGGTGGAGGCCTTGGCGCCCTCCTTCCCGCACGACGCCGACTACCTCGACGCGGTCCTGAAGGACCTGCGCCGCTGGGCCGAGGACGGCTTCGGCGTGCCGGACTTCCTGGACTCCCTCGGCGCGTTCCACCCGGCCGCGCAGCGTCAGGACGGCCTGGAGCACCTCGTGGTGTTCCCGATGTACACGCAGAACGGCAACCTGGACCGCAACTTCGAGGCGCTGATCATCCGCACCGTGTGGCCGGACTGGGTCGCCGAGCTGGAGCGGGACAAGTACCCGAACCCGCAGTTCGTGCCGATCGAGTTCGTGGCCGCCGACGCCTTCACCGCCGGCTACGACACCAACAGCGCCGTGCTGTTCCCCGAGACCGTCGCCGTCCGGGAGACGCCTGTGTTCACCTGGGGTGCGATCATGCAGGACCGCGAGGCCGCGCGATTCCGCATGGTCACCTCGGCCGCCGCGTCGACCCTGAAGATGTCGCTGCCGCCGGACGCCGCGCGGCTGCTGGAGGACCAGCGGCTGACGCAGGAGGTGTTCGTGCTCTGGGACCTCGTCCACGACCGCACGCACAGCCACGGCGACCTGCCGTTCGACCCGTTCATGATCAAGCAGCGGATGCCGTACTTCCTGTACTCGCTGGAGGAGCTCCGCTGTGACCTGACGGCGTTCCGTGCCGCGGTCGACCTGGAGCGCGACGGCGGCCCCGGCGCTTCGCACGCGCGCCTGGTGCAGTACACGATCCTGTTCGACCGCCTGTTCCGCTTCCCGATCACCGGCGGCCGGGTCCGCAACTACGACGGCCTCGGCGGGCAGCTGCTGTTCGCCTACCTGCACCGGCACAAGCTCATCCACTGGACCGACAACCGGCTGGCCGTGGACTGGGCGCGGATCGCCGACGCGGTGGTCGAGCTGGCCACCGAGGTGGAGACGCTGTACCGGGACGGCATCGACCGGCCCAAGCCCGCGCACTGGATGGCCGCGTACCAGCTGGTCGCCGGGTACGTCGCGCCGCACCCGAACTCGGTCTGGGCGCAGGGCCCGAGCGCGCTGCCGCTGGACGGGCCGCCGAAGGGGCTGGTCGACGCGGTGCTGCCGGACGAGTTCCCGCTGTCGATGTTCTACGAGGCCCTGAACAAGAAGCTGAAGCCGGTCATCGAGGCGACGCGGGGCGTCACCGGCTGAGCCGGCCGCACCCGTTAAGGTCGCCAGCGGCGTACATCCGGATCCTGATCGGAGACTTCCAGCAATGAGCCTGAACAACGAGTCCGTGGTCGTCGTGGCGGGTGCCGGCGGCGGAGCCGGCGGTGCGGTGGTGCGCGCGCTGACCGCGACCGGCGCGACCGTCATCGGCATCGACACCACGACCGAGAACGCCGAGCGCGCGGCGGCGGCCGCGGCCGGGCCGGGGCGGGCGATCCCGGCCGTGGTGGATCTGCTGGATCCGGAGGCCACCCAGGCCTTCGCCGAGAAGGTGCTCGAAGAGCACGGCCGCGTCGACGGCGTCATCCACCTGGTCGGCGGGTGGCGCGGCTCGAAGAGCTTCGGCGAGACCAAGCTGGAGGACTGGGAGCTGCTGCACAAGCTGCTGGTCCAGACGCTGCAGCACACCTCGCTGGCGTTCCACCGGGCGCTGGACGCCGCCGGAGACGGCCGGTTCGTGCTGATCTCGGCGACCGCCGCTTCCGCGCCGACGGCCGGCAACGCCGCCTACGGTGCTGCGAAGGCCGCCGCCGAGGCCTGGACGCTGGCGCTGGCCGACGGCTTCAAGAAGGACGGCGACAACGCGGCCGCCGTGGTGCTGGTCGTCAAGGCGCTGCTGACCGACGCGATGAAGGAAGCCAAGCCGGATGGCAAGTTCCCCGGCTACACCCACGTCGACGACCTGGCCGCCGAGATCGTGAAGCTCTTCGGGCAGCCGGCCGCCGAGGTCAACGGGACCCGCGTCCGCCTCGCGCCCTGACCCGCAGTCCGATCGTCTCTGATCCTCCCCGAAGGAACCGAAGGAACCGAAGGAACACCGTGACCATCACCCGCCGCCACGACCCCGACTACCGAGGCTTCGCCAGCGACAACTACGCCGGGATCCACCCGGAGATCCTGGAGGCGATCGCCGTCGCCAACGGCGGCCACCAGATCTCCTACGGCGAGGACGTCTACACCGAGCACCTGCAGGAAGTCTTCCGCGGCCACTTCGGCCCGCGCGCCGAGGCCTTCCCGGTGTTCAACGGCACCGGCGCGAACGTCATCGCGATGGACTCGATGATCGAGCGCTGGGGCTCGGTGATCGCGGCGTCGACCGCGCACATCAACGTCGACGAGTGCGGCGCCCCGGAGAAGATCGGCGGCTTGAAGCTGCTGACCGTCGACACCCCCGACGGCAAGCTCACTCCGGAGCTGATCGACACCCACGCCTGGGGCTGGGGCGACCAGCACCGCGCGCAGCCGCTGGTCGTCGCGATCACCCAGAGCACCGAACTCGGGACCTGCTACACCCCCGAGGAGGTCAAGGCGATCTGCGACCACGCGCACCAGCACGCCATGTCGGTGTTCATGGACGGCTCCCGCCTGGGCAACGCCGCCGCGACCCTGGGCCGCCCCTTCCGCGAGTTCACCACCGACGCCGGCGTGGACGTGCTGAGCTTCGGCGGCACGAAGAACGGCCTGCTGGCGGGGGAGTGCATCGTGGTGCTCAACCCCGAAGCGGCCCACGGCGTGCTGTACCTGCGCAAGATGTCGATGCAGCTGGCGTCCAAGATGCGCTTCATCTCCGCGCAGTTCGAGGCCCTGCTCTCCGGCGACCTGTGGCTGCGCAACGCCTCCCACGCCAACGCGATGGCCACGCGGCTGGCCTCGGCCGTGCGCGAAGTGCCCGGCGTGACCATCACCCAGCAGGTGCAGGCCAACGCGGTGTTCGCGCTGCTGCCGCGCGACGTCACCGAGCGCCTGCAGAAGCGCTTCCGGTTCTACACCTGGAACGAGCACACCGGCGAGGTGCGCTGGATGTGCTCGTTCGACACGACGGAGGAGGACATCGACGCGTTCGCCGCCGCGGTGCGCGAGGAGATGTCTCAGGGTTCTGCGGCGTCGTAGCGCAAAGTGACCCGCCGAGGGCCGCGACGTAAACTTGCGATTCATGAACGATCCGGCTCCGAACCCTTGGCCGCCGGCTCCGATCAGGACCGAGCGGCTCGTCCTGCGCCAGACCGAAGCGCGGGACCGTCCGACCATCATCGACCTGTTCGCCTGTCCTGAGGTGGGCACGTACGTCGGCGGTCCACAGTCCCGCGAGGAGCTGGAACGCACCGCGCCGGAGGTTCCCGGACAGCGGTTCGGCTTCTTCGTGATCGAGCTCAACAGGGCGATGATCGGCTTGATCACCTTGGACCGGCGCGGCGCCGCCCACCCCGGGCACGTGCGCCCCGAGGGCGAGGAGACCGAGCTCGGCTACATGTTCCTGCCGCACGCGTGGGGGCAGGGTTATGCGCTCGAGGCCTGCACGGCCGTGCTCGACTGGGTCGCCTCGGTGCGTCCCGGCGAGCCGGTGGTGCTGTGTACGCAGGCCGCCAACTATCCGTCGCTGCGCCTCGCGGGCAAGCTCGGGTTCTCCGAGGTCGAACGGTTCGAGGATTTCGGTGCCGAGCAGTGGTTCGGGGTTCTGTACCCGCCGCCGCGCTGAGAGCGGCGGCGGGTACACGACCTCCGGCCTGAACTGATCAGGCGGCGATGGCGAAGACGTGCAGCGCGCCCTGGTTGGCGCTGGTCGGCAGCGTGACGCCGGTGACCGTCTTCCCGGCGGTCAGGGCGATCGCGCTGGTGGCGAAGACCTTGGTGGCGACAGAGTCCCGGCCGCCGGAGGAGGTGTTGCGGTAGGCCGTGCTGATGGCCACCGTGTTGCCGGACATGACCGAGGCGCTGCCGCCGTTGAGCGTCCAGTCCGAGAACTTCAGCGTCACGTTCTGGCTCGTGCCGTCGCTGAAGTGCACGGTCGCCGTGCCGCTGGAGGGGCCGTTGGTGGCGGAGCCGAGGAACGCGATGCTGCCCGAGGAGCCCGACACCGCGACCGTCTGTCCGTTCGCCTGGTAGTTGTCCGCGGTGCCGGCGGCGACGTTCGGCCAGGTGAACGTCTTGCCCGAGGCGGTGATCTTCGAGCCCGGGCTGACGCCGGCCGCCGCGAGGGCCTGCGCCGAGTAGGCGTAGCCCACGCCGTCGAAGTTCGGGCCCGACGAGCCGTCGCTGGCGATGCCGGTGTTGTTGAACGACGCCGAGCCCCCACCGCTGCCGCGCCGGACCGTCGCGCTGCCGTACAGCGCCTGGGTGAAGGACGACAGGTAGCTGGTGACGTCGGAGTTCGGCAGGTTGTAGGTGTTGAAGACCCCGTATCCGTTGGAGACCGTCTGCTGGGCCAGGCTCGCGGCGGTCGACGACGAGGTGTTCTGGATGTCGATCGCCGCCGGGGCGAGCTGTGCCTTGCCCAGGCCCGGCACGTTCGGTACGCCCCACGTCCCGTAGTACGGGTTCCAGCTGTAGTTGATCAGGCTGCCGACGTTGATCCCGTTGTAGGACAGCGAAGAGGAGGCCGGGCCGATGAAGTACAGGGAGATGATCTTGCTCGGCATGTTGTTCCGCAGCGCCTGGACCAGATACGGGAACGACCACGCGTTCGGCTGCGGCGTGCCGTTCGTGCCGTAGTCGGCGTACTCGTCGTCGAAGTCGATGCCGTCGAGGCCGTACTGGGCCACCGCGTTGGACAGCTGCGTGGCGAACGCGGCGGCGCTGGCCTGGTCGGGGAAGTTGGCGAAGCCGGCGCCCTGGTGGTTGCCCAGCACCGAGAGCAGGACCTTGATCCCCTTGGCCTGCAACGGCGCGATCTGCGTCGCGGCGTTGTCCAGCACCGCCTGCACCTGCGGGTTGAACGACAGGTACGCGCTGGTCCCGTTGTAGTTGATGTTCGCGGCGAAGATGATGCCGATGTCGAAGACGTTGGCCCCGTTGGAGGCCAGCACGTAGTCGCCGACGCTGGTGATGCTGTCGGTGTTGACCTCGACGTAGGCGGTCGTGATCGGACCGGACTTGGTCGCGGCCGCGCCGAGCGCCCCGGCCCCGGCCGCGGCGGCGGGAGTGGCGCCCTGCGCACGGACCACCGCCCCGGACACACCGACGGCTGCGACGGCGAGCCCGGCGCTGCGCAGAACGCTGCGGCGGGTGATCTGCGGACTGTCGTTCATGGTCATCTCCTCGAATCCATGATGCGCAAGGCCCGTGCGATTGCTGCGTGGAGCAGCCCGGGAGCGGCCATAAACCGCTCAAGCAAGGGAACTATCCACCCGGCTAACTGCGCGGTCAAGATGCTCATCTGGTTTAGTGAGGTTTAGTGAACGCGAGCTGTAGGGTTGCGCCGTGGCCGTCTTCGCAACGTACTGCCAGATCTGTGGTCTGCCGGTCCAGCAGGACCACTACGTCCCCGCAGAGAACGGCGGCTACTTCCACATCTGGCGCGGCGACGGCGCCGACGCCTGCGACCCGATCGTCGCCTTCGGGCCCGAGCACGCCTGGCTTCGCGACGCGCTGGGCCTGCGGATCGAGGCCGACGCGCTCATGATGCCGACGGTCTCAGGGCTCGTGCATGACGGCACCCTGGAGAGCCCCGCGGGCCGCCTGTTCGGCGCCGACCTCGAAGCGGGGGACGGCGACGAGCGGATGGCGTTGCACGCGGCGTGTTGGCGTCTGGCCGGCGAGCCGACGTCGTGGGAGCCGCTCGCGCACCTGGTCGACCTGCCGAAGAGTGAGGACCAGTACCGCCAGCAGCTGTTCGACTTCGAGCCCTTCGTCGGGGACGGCCACGGCTGGATGCTCGTGGATCCCGAATCCGAGGCGCCGGACGGCTTGCGCAACCGCCGGCGGATTCTCGCGCTGATCGAGGCCGGGGCTTAGAACCCCGGCACCGCCCTTCGCACAAACCGGCCGAGCGGACTCAGCCGCCGAACACCTCGTCGCGCGCGAGATCGAGCGCGGTCAGGACCGCTCCCTGGAGCACGGCGTTGCCCTCGACCGTGCTCGCGCGCACCTCGGTCACGATCGGCGATTTGGCCGCGAGCCTCTCCTCGACCAGGGCGGCCAGTGCCTCCCCGCCGTCCCGGCCGACGCTGCCGCCGAGCACGATGAGCCCGGGGTCCAGGACGGTGACCGCGGCGAAGGCGCCGCTGGCGATCCGCTCGGCGAGCTCCTCGGGGGTGATGGCGTCGCGTACTTCGGGGGCGACGGAGTCGCAGAACCCGCTGCCCTCGATCCGCAGCCAGCCCAGCTCGCCGGCCCCGCCGGAGGAGCCGCGGCGCAGCCGGCCGTCCAGCACGACCGCGCCGCCGACTCCCTCGTCCAGCCACAGCACGACGAAGTCCGCGCGGCCCACCGCCACGCCGAGCCGGTGCTCGGCGACCGCCGCGAGGTTCACCTCGTTCTCCAGCAGGACCCTGACACCGAGCGCCTCCTCCAGCTCGCCCGGCAGGTCCGCTCGCCAGCCGGGCACGGTGTCCGCGCCGGCCAGCTCTCCGGTGTGCGGACGGACCAGGCCCGGCGCGCCGATGACCACGAGGGCCGGGCGGCGTCCGCCGGCGGCCTGCGTGACGGCGTCGGTCAGCGTCTTGAGCAGGTCCGGCTCACCGGCGGCGGGGTCGAATCTCCGGCTCGCCTCGCCGACGGTCCGGCCCGACAGGTCGGCGACGGCCGCCGTGAACCCGGTGCGGCGCAGGTCCACGCCGACGACGTGGGCCCGCTCGGCGATCAGCCGGTAGACCTTGGCATTCGGCCCGCGCTTGGCGCTCGGTCCGCGCCGGGTCTGCTCGGCTTCGTCGACGGGCTCCACCAGTCCGGCCGCGCTGAGCCGTTCCACCAGGTCGGCGACGGTGGGGCGGGAGAGCCCGGTCAGGTCGCGCAGCTGCGGGGCGGTCAGCGGGCCGCGCTCGATCAGCAGGTCGAGCGCCAGCCGGTCGTTGATCGCGCGGGCGGTGGCCGGGGTCGCGGTCTTCATGGGCCCATCGTAATCAGGAAGGGACCCTGATAATTTCACTTTCCATCAGGAAGGGTTCCTGATAGTTTCGATGCCGTGACTCAGACCCTGCTCCGGCCATCGGCCCGTCCCGGCTCCCGACCCGACCTCCACCCGGACGATGACCGGGCCCGCCGCCGCGCTGTCGCGCTCATCTTCTTGGCCCACGGAGCGGTCGCCGGGAGCTTGGCGACGTCGCTGCCCTGGATCCAGGCGCATGATCGGCTCAGTCCGGCGACGCTGGGCTTGATGCTGTTCTGCGCGCCGATCGGCTCCTTCGTCGCGATGCCGACCGCCAACCGCATCGCGCACCGGATCGGCGCGCGCCGGGCCACTCGGCTGTTGATCCTGCTGTGGTGCGCTTTGCTGCCGGCTCCGGTCCTGGCCGGCGGCCCGGCTCTGCTCTTCCCGGCGTATCTGCTGCTCGGCATGGCCGCGGGCGGCAGCGACGTGATGATGAACGCTCAGGGTGTGGCGCTGGAGCGGCGTTCGGGCAAGCCGGTCATGTCCGGGCTGCACGGGATGTGGTGCCTGGGCAGCCTGATCGCGGGCGCGATCGGCATTGGTGCTGCGCAAGCGCATGTGGATCCGCGGGTGCGCCTGCTCGCGACTACTGCTGCGGTCCTTGTTCTGGCGGGGTACGCGGGGCGCGGGTTGGGCGTGGACGCCTCCGGCGACGCCGGTACGGATGCGCCCGCGCCACGCCGGTTCGTGCTGCCGGCGCGTGCCATCCTCGGTATCGGCCTGGCAGGCTTCTGCGGCACGTTCGCCGAGGGCGCGACGACGAGCTGGTCGGGGGTCTACGTCACCAGGGCGGTGGGCGCCGGACCCACGGTCGCGGCTGCTGCCTACACGGTGTTCATGGTGAGCATGACGGCCACCAGGTTGTTCGGCGACGCCGTGGTGCGCCGGATCGGTGCGGTCGCGGCGGTGCGTGCCGGCGGGGTCGTGGCCACGTTCGGCGGCGTGCTGGTCGTGGCCTTGCGTACGCCGTGGCCGTGCATGATCGGGCTTGCGCTGATAGGCACCGGGCTGGCGATGAACGTGCCGCTGGTGTTCAGTGCCGCGGGCCGCAAGGGGGACTCGCTCGGCGAGAGCGTCGCCGGGGTCGCCACCATCACCTACATGTCCGGCCTGATCGCACCTGCGGCGATCGGCTGGACGGCCGGCGCGGCGGGCTATCCGGCGGCGTTCGCGCTGATCACCGTGGCCGCGGCGACGTTGGTGGTGTTGGCCGGCGCGCTGCGGACTCGGCCGGAGCAGTCCTGACCGTTACGAGAGCACCCGGCGCGCGAAGTTGCGCAGCCCCAGCCCCAGGAACAGCACCAGGAACCCGATCAGAACCGGATAGACCACGTACAGGTGCATATGCGGCGCGTCAGTCAACGCCGCGCGCATCCCCTCGTTGATGTAGATCAGAGGGTTGACGAGGACCAGCGTCTGAAGCCAGGGGAACCCGCCGACCTTCACTGGCGCCAGGCGCGTCCATTCGTAGTACGTCCCGCCCAGGAACGTCAGCGGGAGGACCACGAATCCGAACATCAGACCGATGTTCCGCGCTTCGAACGTCGTGCCGAGCAGCAGGCCGAGGGACGTCATCGCCACGCAGGCCAAAGGGATCAGCGTCAGCAGGATCCACCAATGGTAGGACAGGTCGGCGTGGACTCCCTTGGCGTGCACCACGGCCGCGATCGGGAACACCAGCAGGGCAGAGATCATCCCCTGCACGGCGCCGGAGAAGACCTTCGCCATGGCTACCAGCCAGATCGGGCACGGCGCCTGGACCCGGTCCTCGATCTCGCGCGTGTACCCGAATTCCGAGGCCAGCTGCAGGGCCACTGCCTGAATCCCCTGGAACATGATCGCGATGCCGACCACGCCCGGAACGAGCACTGTCGCGAACGCCGACTCGCTGCGTGCCCCGCCTCCGCCGCCGATGCCCTGGCCGATCGTCGGGAAGACGTACAAGAACACGAAGACCAGCAGGAAGGGCTGCACCAGTGTGCGGGCGACGAACTCGCCGAAGTGCTTCTTGAGCACCATCAGGTCGCGCAGGATCAGCGCTCCCAGCGCGGTGCGGGACGCGGCCGCCGCCGAGCGTGCCGGCCGCGAGCGGATCTGCTGGCCGGTGCCGGTGCCGGTGCCGGTGTCGGTGCTGCTGCCACTGTCGCTGCTGTCGCGCAGGACGTCGGTTCGGGCGGCCATCAGTCCCTCAGCTCCTCACCGGTCAGCCCGATGAACACGTCTTCCAGGCTCGGCGCGGCCACCGACAGGTCGGCGACGTCGTAGCCGGCGTTCTCGGCGGCTGTGACGATGCGGGCCAGCGCGTTGTCGGCGCCGCGCAGGTGCAGTTCGAGGCTGTCGCCGGACGCGCGCACCCGGGTGACGCCGGCGACCTCCTCCTGCAGTTCCTTGCCGAGGCCGGCGAGGTCGCCCCTGGCTTTGATCGTCACGACGGTGTCTGCGTCGACCTCGTGCTTGAGCTCGGCCGGCGTGCCCAGGGCCAGGATGCGGCCGTGGTCCATGATGGCCACCCGGTCGCACAACCGGTCGGCCTCCTCCATGTAGTGCGTGGTCAGCAGGATGGTCTGGCCGTCGGCGTTGAGCTCGCCGAGGATGTCCCACAGGGCCAGGCGGCTCTGCGGATCCAGGCCGGCGGTCGGCTCGTCCAGGAAGAGCACGGCCGGGCGGTGGAAGATCGCGCGGGCCACCATGAGGCGCTGCGCCATGCCGCCGGACAGGGCGAAGACCGAGGCCTTGGCCCATTTCGCCAGGCGGAACTGCTCCAGCAGCCGGTCGGCGGTGCGGCGGGACTCGGCGCGCGGGATGCCGAACAGCAGGCCGTGGACGTAGAGGTTCTCCCAGACGGTCAGCTGGCGGTCGAGGGTGTTCTGCTGCGAGACGACGCCGAGCAGCTGCTTGGCCAGCGCCGGCCGCGCCACCACGTCGACCTCGCCGACGAAGGCCCGGCCGGAGGTCGGGACGACGCGGGTGGTGAGCATGCCGACCGTGGTGGTCTTGCCCGCGCCGTTGGGGCCGAGCAGGCCGAAGATCTCGCCGGGCCGCACGTCGAGGTCGAGGTGGTCGACGGCGGCGAAATCGCTGCCGCGGTAGACCTTGGTCAGGTCGCGCGTGCCGATGACGCTGCCAGTGCCGCTGGTGCCGCTGGTGCCGTCGGGAACGTCGGGAACATCGGGAACGCCGGCCGGGGCTGTGGCCCCCGGCGGCGGGATCGCTGGGGACTCCACACCGCCTAGGCTATGGCCACGGCCTGCGACCCGCTACAGATCGCCGGGCTCACCGGCCGGCGTCACTCGGTCGGCTGGCGTCAACCGCTGATCGGATCCAACTGCTCCGGCGCCGGGCGCAGCACCCACATGTCTCCGCCGGGCGGCGTCTGGAGCTTCGCGACGGCGGCGCGCGCCGTGCGGTCTCCGGCGTCGGCGGCGGCGTGGACGTCGTCGGTCGCGGCGAAGGCCTGGAACTGGAGCTCGGGGTAGGTCCACGCGGCCTGGCCGGTCGCCGCCGGGACGACGAAGTCCACGGCCTTGAACAGCGTGCCGCCGGCCGGCGTCGCGTAGTGCCACAGGTCGACGCCGACGTGCCGGCCGATCATCGCCAGGCGGGTGAGCGCGACGAGGTCGAACGTCGTGTAGTGGAAGCTGCGGGTCCGGGACAGTTCCTGGGGCAGGCCGCCGTCGGCTGCGAGCTGGTTGTTCAGGCGCTTGGTCTCGGCGGTCGCGACGATGGACTTCGCCAGCGCGGGCTGGCCGGTCGCCAGCGCGAGCGCCGCCTCCTGCATGTCGAAGAAGGAGCCGTGGTTGTTGGTCTGGGCGGCTTCGTCGGAGGCGTTCTTGCTGGTCTGCAGCCAGGTCAGGAACTGCTTGTTCCAGGCGGTCATCCCGGCGTCGTCGGCGGCCGACCAGCCCGGCGCGCCGGTGTCGAGCAGCGCGACGGCGTCGAGGATGTCGGTGAACTGCTGCGAGAAGTCGATGATGCCGATGCCCCGGCCGCTGACCGCGCAGGGGATGAACTGCGTGTAGTCCAGGCTCGGGTTCATGCGCGTGGCCGGGGTGACGAACCAGGTGCGCAGGTCCAGCGCCGCGCGCTGCGCGTAGGCGGCGTCGCCGGTGTAGTACCAGGCCAGCGTGAGGTTGTAGACGGCGTTGAACATGTCGCCGCGCTCGGCGTGGTCGGTGATGTCGTCGATGGCGGGGTTGCGGACGCCGTCCTTCTGCACGTAGGGGCAGCCCCACGGGTTGGCGGCGGTGGCGGGCTGGGTGGGCCACCAGTAAGGGGCCTGGCTCAGGTAGTCGTGCTTGTCGTTGCTCGGCGGCAGCTCCGGCTTGTCCATGACCGACCAGGGCCCGGCGGTCAGCGCGGCGTCGGCCTGCTTGCGCAGATCGGCGAGCGGAGCCTGGAAGCCGGGCACGCCGAAGCGCACGAGCTCGCGCGTCACGGCCATGCGGTAGCCGTCGAGCACGACGGTCTGGGGGACGCGGAACCCGTGGTCCGCCGAGGGCGGTCCGTCGTGCGCGGACGCCGCGGCGCTTGGCGCGAGCAGGCCGGCGACGAGCGCGAGGGCGGCGATGATGCGGGGCGTGGTACGTCTGCGGGTCGCAGAGGGCTGGATCATCAAGAGCTCCCGTTCCACCTGGTGTGGGAATTTCACATACGTGAAATGGTGACAGGGTTATGAATCTCGCGGCCCCCAGTGTGGCGCTGGAGAGGGACTGAGTCAATGAACTTAACTCAAATGCCGCCGAGCACGAGAACGCCGAAAACCGGTTGTCCGCCCCCTGCGATCCCGCCAGACTGTTCTCATCAAGCGGTTCCGAAGCCGAGATCGAGGAAGGGGCAAGGCCATGACCGTCGTAGCGACCCGACTGTGCGTCCTCCGGCTCCTGCGCCTTACCAGCCTTCCGGAGGAGATCTCGGCCTGACCGTCACCAAGTGACGGCGCCAGGGCCGCCCGCCGGAAGGGGAACCTCCGGGCGGGCGGCCCTTTTTCCTGCCGCACCACAAGCTTCCGTAGCCCAATGGGGAGAGGCACGGCGTTCAGAGCGCCGCGAGTGTGGGTTCGAATCCCACCGGGAGCACAGCCCGGCCGCCACAGCACTGCATGTCGGCGGCGGCCGGCGAACGAGCACCCGTGCTGCAACTGGTTGACAGCCCGGTCTGAGAAGCCGGGGTCCTCTTATGGACGTGTGGGTTCGACTCCCATCGGGTGCACTCGGTCAACGATCAGGGCCACCACTCTGTTCACCGCAATGCAGGAGTTCAGGGCGCGCCGACGCTGATCCCTTTGAACACTGGGAGGGCATGGTGGCTAGGTGATCTGACGGTCAGCCGTCAGTGAGCGTGAAAGGCGCGAGGTCGATGACTATGCCACAGGCCAGGCTGCCGATCGTGTACGTACGTGGGTTCGCCGGCGGCGCCCAGGGCATCGAGCACACGGTCGATGATCCGTTCTATGGCTTCAACGTGGGTTCGACGCACGTGCGTGTCGATGGCGATGACCAACCGGTGTTCTACTCCTTCGAAGGACCGCTGCTGCGCCTGCTGGAGCAGGAGGGGTACCAGTTGCTGGTCGACGGTGGGCAGCGTCACTATCTGCAGACTCACGATCAGGTACCGCCTCAGAGCGTGTGGATTCACCGCTTCTACGATCTGTCTGCGGGCTACAGCGACACCTCTAATGCCGACGGCGCGGGCGGAACGGGCGGCGCGGACGGCAGCTGGACAGGGGAGCGCGTGCAGTACAGCATCGAGGCGGCTGCGCTTGGGCTGCTCGAACTGATCGAAACACTCCAAGCGAAGACCGGCGCACCACGCGTTCACATCGTCGCGCACTCGATGGGCGGCCTGATCGTGCGCTGCATGATCCAAAAGGTTGTCCCGGAGAAGCGGGAGGGACGTAGTGCCACAGACTACGTCGACAAGGTCTTCACCTACGCCAGCCCGCACGGCGGGATCTCATTCGCCCTCGGTGGGGGGCTTCTGGAGAAACTGCGTGACACCCTGCACCCCTTCGGCGCCGAGATCTTCGGCCCGAAACGCATGTACCAGTACCTGACCCCGCACGCAGGCCCCGATGACGAGCCGCCGGCCGGCTGGCACCCAGCCGAGATGCCCGAAGAAGCATTTCCCCTGGAGCGCGTCTTCTGCCTGGTCGGCACCGACTCCACGGACTACGAGGCCGCCTACGGGCTGTCCGCGCTCACGGTGGGTCCGCGCAGCGACGGGCTGGTTCAAATAGACGACGCACAGATCCCCGGAACACCGCATGCTTATGTCCACCGCAGCCACAGCGGCCGCTACGGCGTGGTCAACTCCGAGGAGGGCTACCAGAACCTGCGCCGCTTCTTGTTCGGCGACCTCAAGGTCCAAGCCGACCTGGTCGGAATGCGTCTCCCGGACAGCTCTCCAGACCTCAGCTGGCAGGCTGAGATCCGCGTATCGGTGCGCGGCCTGCCGGTGGCTACTCACGAGCGCACGACCGCCCACTGGTGCCCGATCCAACTGCCCGCGGCGAGCAACGGGGATCCCTGCCCCGATGTCCCCCTGGCCACGACATTCCTCAACAGCGACCTCGACCACCACGAGGACGGCTCGGCCGCCACCGCGCGTTACGCCCTTCACCTGCGCGTACTGTCAGTGAGCGAACACCACGGGATCTTCTCGTTCCGAGACCACCTCGAGCAGGTCTCCGACATCGACGACGTCCTCATCATCGACCTGCGGTGCCGGCCCGAGGGCGGGATCGAGGCCTGGGCGGCCTGGAATTCGCAGTTCCCCGGCGCGATCCGGGACTACGACCCCCAGAGCATGGGCACCGTGTTGGGCGACATCGATCTCTCCCCCGGCTCCTGGGTCAGCGCCGTCCCCCTGTCGCCGAACGCCCAGACCGTCCTGGGCGAGCAGACGAACGTCCGCCTGACCATCACCCCTTGGAGCTAGGGTCGACGGTGACCCGCCAGGCGGGAACATCGCTCCAGGCTCCGCGGATGTGCTCGACCTCAGCTCGCGCCGGCCTTGGTCACGATGCCTGTCATCTCGTCTCGCCCGAACGCTCGCATCGTCGTCGTCCTGACATTTCCGAGCGCACCCAGCCGTAAGAGCGCCGCGGTGATGGTTTCAGCGTCCGGTGCTTCGACGATCGCCACGAGGTCGTAGGTGCCCACCGTCCAGTAGAGGCTGACCACGTGTCCGCCGAACTTCTCAACCATTCCGCTGAACGCATCAGCCCGCTGAACGGTCTCCGGATAGTCCTGGATCCCCTTGTCGGTCCAGTTCAGCAGGGCGACGTAGGTCTGCATGAGTTCCTCGATTCCGTAGGCGATGTCCCTGTGAACACCACCATTTCCGGCCTCGTCCTCGAACGAACACCCCAGCCCGCATGTTCACTGGAACTGCTCAACGGGCCGGACCTGGCACCGCGTCTTCACGGGCGTCCGCGTCCTTTCCCCCGGGAGCCGGAACTCCGGTAGCCGCTGACACCCATTCGGGTGACGATTTGCAGCGAGGTGCAGTGGTCGTCCTTGACACCGGTGAAGACGGCCTTCTTGTGCGGCTGAACACATTCTTATCGGCGTTCACCGTCACCTGACTACCGTCTCAGAGTCGCGCGTTGTACCGCTGAGGTCTTGATATTAAATATCCCCTACTTGTCTACTTCGTCGCCTCGAGAGTAGCCTTGAGACGACGGCTGAAGGATTGTTCGGCCTCCCCGAATCCCGCAGCCCTGCGATGGCCGTCAGCCCGTGATCGTGCCGCGCGAATCAAGGCCGGCCGGGCTGCTCGCTGCATTTCAATAGGGACTTCGGCGGTGGTGGAGCTGCGTTTCATCGCGGCTCGCAATCGTGATACCCGACGGTTCAAACGGGGTGATCATCCGTGACCACGACGTCCAGGAATTCAGCGAAAGCCAGGAATTCGACATCCACCACGGCGAAATACGGAGGCGTCGGCGCCGTGCCACACGCCCCCGCAGGACACGGCCACCAGGTCACACACGCAGTGGCTGCGCCAGTGTCCGCCGCGGCGGCCTTCCCCAACTTCAGCTACCACGGCGGTCCCGTGGTCGGCTGCCCCCTCGTCTACGCCAGCTACTGGGGCTCAGCATGGTCAACCGACGCCGACCACGTGAAGCGCTCCCAGCGGCTGAACCAGTACCTCACGGATCTGGTGGCAAGCAAGTACATGAACGTCCTCAGCCAATACGGCGCCGGCGCGGGCGCCGGAACCGGACTGTTCGTCCAGTCCTCGGTCCTGGTCTCCCCTCCCGCGGAAGATCTCACCGACTCGCAGATCCAGAAGACCATCCAGGCCTGCATCGACGCCGGGGTGCTTCCGGAGCCGGGAACTCCCACACTGCCGGTTCTGATCATCTACCTGGCCGAGGGAATCAGCGTGCAGTCACCGGCGGACGACATCCACATGTGCGAGCCGAAGGGCGACACGGCCTTCGGCTACCACAGCTTCTTCACCACCACCGCCGGGCACTCGTTCTACTACGCGGTCATCCCCGCCCTGAACGACGCCTGCCTCAAGCAGACCTGCCGGAGCGACACCAGTTGCTCCCTGCACCTGTCCGAGACCCAGGAGCAGCGACAGACCCAGGTGACGAGTCACGAGTTCGCGGAAATGATCACTGATCCGGAGCTGAACGCGTGGTTCGACCCGCAGGCTTCGGAGAACGGCGACATCTGCAACGGTGCGGCCGCGACGATCACCGTCGGCTCGGACACGTGGACTGTTCAACGCACCTACAGCAAGAGCGACGACATCGCGACGAACGGCACTTCGATCTGCCTGGCCGAAGCGGACGCCCCCATCCCACAGCTCTCGCCGGGTCCTTCCGGGCTGGCTGCGGCGACACTGCGAACGCTCAGGCCCGGAACGTTCGACCGGCTGTTGCCCCTGCCCGCGATCCACTTCGACCTGTCCACCAAGACGGTGACGCGCGACGACAACGCCCTCCTGGACTACGTGGCGCAGGCCTTCGCACCGCTGCCGCACGACCGCGTGGCACCCGGGCTCGGCACACTGCTTCGGCAGATCGCCGACACCATTGAGAAATGACGCGGTGATCACTGGTCATACAAGCGGCTCGATCACGGGCGCCTACAACCCACCGCCCGCATCCCACAATCGCTCCGCGCCGCCGCTCATCAGATCGGCCATGGCGACGGCTCGGGCGTCGGAGAGGGAGGCGATGTAGTCGATGAGGCCTCGGCCGACGGCCCGGCGGCGCCGGGTTGCGGGGTCGGCGCCGGCGAAGAGGTCCGGCTGCTCTCGGGAGACCTGGGCGTAGCCCTCGGCGGCGAGGTCGATGAACTCCAGGAGGCGGCGGGGGGCCCGGGCCGCGTCGATCGGGTCGGCGAGCCAGGCGTCGAAGCCGTCGACCAGGCGGGTCAGGATGCGGGCCTGGCCGCGCTGGTAGAGCGCCAGGTCGGGGCGCTGGAGGACGAAGCGCTGGTGCACGAACTTGAGCACGGCCACCTCGTGCCAAGCCTGCGGAAGCATGCTGACGTGCCCGGAGCGCGGATGCGGGTCCAGCGAGATCGTGACGGCGTCCTGCAGGCGCGCCAGCCATCGGCTCGTGAACTCGCCGAGCGCACCCTCAGCGGCGCGGGAGCCGTCATAGGGCACAGCGAGCAACCCGTCGATCAAGTCCGTCATCACCCGCCCGACGGCAGCGTGGAACGCATCGTCGGTGGCGATCCACGCGTCCTTCGAGCGGATGCGCCGGCGCAGGATCTCCAGCGACTCACCCACCCTTCCGGGGATGAGCTCGTCGGCGTCCAGGCGGGCCAGCCGCGCGGAGTGCGTGACCCACTCGCGGAACTCCGCAGCGACCGCCGCGTACTGGAGCACGCCGGCCCGGTGGAAGTCGTCCAGGTCGTGCAGCGCGTAGGCGATGTCGTCGGCGATGTCCATCACCGCGCACTCGACGGTCTGCCGCCAGGACGGCAGCTCCGGGAAAGGCGCGCGCGCATCGGCCATCTTGCCCGCGTCCAGGAAGTACGCCGAGAACTTCGCCGAACCCCCGTCGCCCGCGCTCCCGGTCGCGCCGGGCGGCGGGCTCTCCAGCTCCGAGGGATGCGGCTGCGGCAGAGCGACGCGGCACCAGGGGTACTTCAGCACGGCCGCCCGCACCGCCGCGGTGAGATTCAACCCGCCGGCCGGGTGCAGCGCGTCGAGCGTCGTGACGATGCGGAACGTCTGGGCGTTCCCGTCGAAGCCGTCTTCCAGCCCATAACGCTGTCGCGCCACCCGATCGAGCACCGACTCACCGAGATGCCCGAACGGCGGATGCCCCAGATCGTGCGCGGACGCCGCCGCCTGCGCCACCACCGGATCGCAGCCGCCGAGACGCTCGACCAGCTCCCGGCGAGGATCCCCCGGCCGTGTGATGGCCGTGGCGATGCTGCGGGCGACCGAGGCCACCTTGATCGAATGGGTCAGCCGGTTGTGCATGCCCTGTCCCGCGGCGTTCTGCGAGACGACCTGCGTCACCGCCGCCAGCCGCGAGTAGTACGGCGAGAACCGGATCCGCTCCAGGTCCTCGTCGAACGGCTCGGCGACACCGCCGGCCGCCGGAGCCTGGCCGTGCTGCCGTACGGTCCGGGCATCCACACGGCCCGGCGCCACCGCCGTCATGCGCGGGCACCAGAGACGGTCGCGGCAGCGCGATCGGCGGGCACCGGAGCGGAGGTCGCGGCATGCTCGGGCGGCGAGGCGAGGAGATATCGATCAAGCATGGGCCGACTTCCGTACGAGTTCACGCACCGCTGGGGCGGCGTCCGATTAACGCAAGATTCTCGCAGCGTCACTCCACGCCGGGCCAACCAGGGCCCGGGCTGACCGTGATGTCGCTGATCTCCGCGTCGAGCGGCAGGTCGAGCACGGTGACGATCGCACTCGCCACGGTGTCCGCCTTGATCCACCGGTCGGGGTCGTAGGCGCGTTCCTCGTGGTCATGGACGCTCGCCTGCATCGGGGTCGCGGTGCGTCCCGGGTACACGGTGGTGACGCGCAGGCCGGTCTGGCTCTCCTCGTCACGCAGGGCGTCGGCCAGGGCGCGCAGCCCGTACTTGCCCGCTGAGTAGGCGGCCCAGTGAGGTTGGGTCTTCAAGCCGGACCTGGAGTTGGCGAAGACCACGTGTCCGTCGCGATGACGCAGCCGGGGCAGCAGGAGCCGGGTGAGCTCGGCCGGCGCGGCCAGGTTGACCGTGAGGCTGGTCTGCCAGGCGTCGGGGGTCAGCTCCGAGACGGTCCCCAGCCGCAGGGCGCCCGCGATGTGGAGCAAGCCGTTGATCCGCTCGGGCAACGCGGCGGCGGCCACCGCCGAGGCGAGCGCGGCGGGGTCGGCGAGATCGGCGACGAACGGGCGAGCCCGCGGCAACCGCGCGGCGATCCGCTCGGCGCTTTCAGGGGTGCGCGCCAGCAGGTACAGCATGTCGCCGCGGGCGTGGAGCCGATCGGCGACGGCCTGACCGATGCCGGACCCGGCGCCGGTGATCACGTAGGTGTTCATCGGCTCCAGCGTAGGGGCCGGTTCGGCCCGGACGTGCAGTCCCGTGACTTCGATCCGGACGACGTGCTGTTTTGGAGAAGTTGGTGCCAAATTGGGCGATGGGGCAGCAGTCCGCCAAGGCGACGCCGAGTGCCCGCTGTTCCGCGAGCTCCGTGACAGCCGGCGGCACCACGCTTCAGCCGCGCCGTCGTCGCGACGGCGCGGCTGGCATCCGCCCGCGATCAGGCGTCGGCGAGGCCGCCCAGACTCGACGAGAGGATGACCTCCTCTTCCTCTTCCTCCTCGATGCCGCTCGACGCTAAGTGTTCGGTGATGATCTGCTCGAGCTGCGGTTTCGCCTCTACGAGCATCGGTACCGGCACCCTCCTCGCCCTGCGCCAGATGCTGTAGAGCCCGATGATGAGGACGTCGGCCAGCAGCCAGATGGCGATCACGGTCACGATCATGCGGAATTCACTCCCATACAGCCGTGCGTGTAGCGTCTCCCGCGCTTTACCCGGGAGGTGCGATTGTCCGCTTCCAGCGTTGCCGGGACGTGGAAGGGATGGCAGCGTACTTCGACACGGCCGATCCGGGACTAATGGCCCATAGCTCGCTTATGTGTTCGGCCCTTCGGGGGGCTGCTGGTCCGCGTCGAGCGCGACGCGTAGCCGCTCGTAGCCGGGCGCGAGGCGGCGCAGCCCATCGGCCACGACGCTGTCCTCGCCCCTGACCAGAGGGTGCTGCAAGGCGCCCACGAGGCGGGCCTGCCCGGCCGCGATCGCCGCCGCCTCGTCCAGCCCCAGCGTGGCGAGGCAGCGTGCGGCGTCGTCGAGGCGGCGCGCGCCGACGCGGATCGCGAACCAGGCGAGGAAGCCGCGGGTGCGATCGTCGAGCCCGCCATCGGCCATCGCGGCCAGGGCCTCCAGTCCCGCGGCCCCGCCGAGGGTGCCCGCCGGAACCGGCAAGTCCTCGCGGCCTGCCAGCCAGCGGGCCGCGTCCGGGAGCGATTGCCGCAGGGCCTCCTCCGCGGTGACAGCCCTCTGCCGAACGAACTCTGCGCGCATCACATACGGCGTGTCGATGTAGGCGACGTTCTTCGCCTCCCACGCGGTGAGGAAATCCGCGATCGGCAGCGTGGCGTAAGGATGAGCGTGCGGGTCGTGGAAGAGCACTGTCCCGTCGCCGTCGATCTCCAAGACCGCGACAAAGTGATCCCCGCCGTCGCCGTTGGGCGTGTTCGGCTGATGCAGCAGAAGCCCCATGTCGACCGGACCGACCAGCACGGGACCGCCCGCAACCGCCTCCCGCAGCCGCGCCTCGGCCTCCGCTGGCGTCCCACCGACCGACTTCTCGCACCGATAGCCGAGCAGCGCGATAGCCGCATCCAGGCCCCTGTCGGGATCCCAGCCGTAGGGGTCGAACAACGGCAACGCGCCGCCGATCAGCTCGAAGCCGAACGGAGAGCCCGTCAGCACCTCGATGATCCCGGGAGCCGGCGCGCCGTCCCCGAGGACCATGGCGAGCGAATTGGCGTAACAGTACGGCCCGGAGCCGATGTAGTGCGTCATGGTCCCAGCGCACACCTCGCCCCTGGGGCGGGGTCAAGTGGGGTACCTGAGCTTGAAGTGAACAGGCCGGCACCCAACAATGAAGACATGCTCTCGCCCGCCGAAAGAGCCGTTAAGCGCGTCGCCGCCAGGCTGCCGTCGCCGGTGCTCCGTGTGACGGCACGGGTGGCCGCGAAAGTCCTGCTTCCCATCGCCGGTGTCGCTGCGACCGCCGCGGTCCATCGCGCCAGGTGGCATCTCGGCGCCCGCCGGACGCCGGACGGGACCGTGGTCGTCGACATCAACCGGGGCCTGCGGGTCCTCGCTCCGGAGGTTGGAGATCCGCCCGCGCCGCTCCTCGATCTGGCCGACCGGGCGCACCTCACCCTGGCCGGGAAGCCCGGGGGCTCCGTCACGCATCTGCGGGCCGTGCCGAAACGGGCCGGTGACGACATCCTCGGGGACGTCAACCTGGCTAAGCAGCGGCTGGAAGCCGGGATATAGCCTCGGCCATCAGCCTGGCAGGCGTCCGACTCCCGCGTAGAGAGACGTCGTCTTCGGCGAACCCTCGTCGTCCGGATGCCACGTCCAAGGCCGTACCAGCCCGGGTTCGACCAGCTCGTATCCGTCGAACAGGCTCCGGATCCCGCTCTCGCTGCGGAAGACCATCGGGGCGGTCGCTTCCTCGAAGGCCTTCTCCCAGGCGCGCTGCTCCTGCGGCGGGATGCCGTCGCTGGTCAGGTGGGAGATCGTGACGTAGGAGCCGGGGGCCGAGCGGTCGCGGAAGGCGGCCGCGATGCGGGCCGGGTCCTCCTCCGGGGTGATGAAGTGGAAGACCGCGACGAACAACACGGCGACCGGCTCGCTGAAGTCGATGAGGCCGAGCGTGTCCGGATGGTCGAGGATCGCCTCGGGCTCGCGCATGTCCGCGGTGACGATGCTGGTGCCCTCGCCGGCCAGCAACGCCCGGCCGTGGACCGCGACGATCGGATCGGAGTCGACGTAGACGACGCGCGCCGTCGGATCCGCCTCCTGCGCGATCTCGTGCGTGTTGCGCATGGTGGGCAGGCCGGAGCCGATGTCCAGGAACTGCCGGACGCCGCACTCGCCGGCCAGATACTTCACCGCTCGCCCGAGGAACCGCCGGTTCTCCAGTGCCGTGTTGCGCACCGAACTCTCGCCGATGCCCGAGTAAAGGCGGGCGTTCGCAGCGCGGTCGATGTCGAAGTGGTCCTTGCCGTGCAGGGCTTCGTCGTACATCCGGGCCGGCGTCGCCACGCCGAGGGCGAATCGTGCCAAGTCGTCTACGGTCACGCCAGGACTCTCCTCCCAGGAAGGTGGCAGGCCCGCTCGGAGGTTTGGTGCGAGCGACAGCATCTTACTATGGGCCCTGCCATGAGGATCTCGGCGGGTTGGAGGTATATCAGAACCCAGAAATACCTGTCTCTGGGTCCTGATACGCGCGAAACGCGCCGCAACCTCAGCGCATCGTCCCCGGCGTGAACGACACGCCGCGGTACACATCGCCGGCCGCCGCCGTCCGCAGCGTGCTGAACTGCTCCCCGGCCGGCAGGCTGGTGGCGCAGGCGCGGTCGGTGATCGTCACCAGCATGTTCGGGTCGGCCGCGTAGTCCGAGACGCCGCCGACGGACGTGGTGGCGCCGTAGAGGGTCACGGTGCCGTCGGGGCCGACCTTGCCGGTGAAGTTGCGGATGCCGTCGACCGCGGGCGTCCAGGGCCGGTTGGTGACCGGGTTGGTGCCGGTGGGCAGGCCCGCGACGGTGTAGGGCCGGCCGAGGCCGAGACCCGCGTTCAGGGTGTAGTCGTAGGTCCAGGCGCCGTTGACCAGCGACCACTTCTGGATGCCCGCGAGGTTCTGGGCCGCGGCGCCGGTGTAGGTGCCGTTGCTGTAGGTGTCGTCGCCGTTGCCGGAGTCGGCGACGTACAGCGTCGTGGAGTTGGCGAACCACATGGCGCCGAAGCTGGCCGTGTTGGCCGGGGCGCCGGTGTCGGGGGTCTTGATGCTCTTCGCCAGGGCGGTCGGGAAGCCTGCGAGGACGCACATGTTGCCCGCGGGCTGGCCGGTCGCCGGGTCGTAGGCGTCGGGGGAGGACGGCAGCGGCGCGCCGGGGACCGGCAGCCCGACGCCCTGCGGACAGGCCTTGCCGGTGGTGTCGACGAAGTACACGGTGTCGATGCCGTTGCCGCCGCTGCCCTTGGTGTAGTACACGACGTCGTCGTGCACGGCGACCGAGGCGAAGTTCGTGTCCTTGCCCAGCTTGTCGGCCTTCGTGTACTGCGGAAGCTGGGTCACGCTGAAGCCGCCGACCGGGGTCGGGGCGCCGGGGGTCTGCGCCTGCTCCGGCGCGTACGCGGGCCGGACCAGCTGCGCGCCGGTGCCGAAGATGACGCCGGGCACGTTCGTACCCTCGCCGTTGTTGGAGTTGCCGGCGGTGTAGTACAGGCCGCTGCGGTCGTCCAGGACGGCGGAGCGGCCGTTGTCGCCGCTGTAGGCGTTGGTCTCGGTGATCCAGAACTTGCCGTCGCGGTCCAGCTCGGCCACCGCGCGGTACACCGACTGCGTGTCCGGGTTGGTCGGGTCGATGACGCCGGGGGTGTTGCCGTTGGAGGCGTCCAGGGTGTTCGCCGGGGCGACGTAGCCCATGAAGGTGACCGCCGAGCCGCCGCTGGACAGGTTCAGGCCCAGCTCCGACTTCGAGGAGAAGCTGCTCGTCAGCACGTCGTGACCGCGGCCGGAGGCGCCCGGCGTCCCGTCCGGCACGGCGAGGCTGTTCACCGTGCGGCCCCACGGCGTGAGCTGGTCCAGGAACACCGGCGCCGTGACGCCGAAGTTGGGGTCGACCGACACGTTGTCCCACACGTGCGTGAAGCTGCCGTCGGCGATCGCGACGACGCCGGTGGGCAGCACGGTGACGCCGGGGGTGATCATGCTCGGGCTGCCGGCGTAGTGGATGCGGCTGACCAGCAGGTCGCCCGGAATGACCGGAGCCCTGCCGCCCGCGGCGGCCTGAGCGACACCGCCGCCGACACCGCTCACCGCGGCGCAGGCGCCGACCGCGAACGTCGCGGCGGCCGCGATCGCGACCCGCCGGCTTCGGCTGACCGGGCGGCTGGAACGCTCGGACATCTGGTTCTCCCTCTCACGACACGGATATCCACGACAGGGCTCGAAGGGTGTGGCGAGCCCTCTGGGATCAGACCACCGGGCGCGCGGCGGGTCTGGTGGCCGAAGGTGAACCGTGGGGAAAATCTGTCTTGCGAGGGGTGCGTCAGGATCTTGATATTCGTGACGGGGGAACGGCCTACTCGGCGTCGACGCGCCTGCACAGCGTGAAAAGCTGAACCTCCGGCGGCGCCGCCTGCTCCGGAAGATAGGTGTGGGAGTCCTCCCATTCCACGGCGAATCCGGCTTCTTCCAGCACGGCTCGCCAGGTGCCCCGCGGGTAGGCCGTGACGCGCAGCCAGTTGCCCAGGAAGGGGATCGGCATGTCGTCGACGTCCGCTTCCACCATGGCCAGCGCCAGGAGCCCGCCGGGGGTCAGGACGCGGTGGAACAAGCGCAGCGCGCTGCAGATCTGCGCGCGGGGCAGCATCAGGAGCGAGAAGAAGGCGGTGACGGCCTCGAACCGTCCCGGATCGTCGGGCTGGTCCAGGATGTCGCCGTGCACGAAGGTGGCCTCCGGGACGTTCGCCCGGGCCAGGTCCAGCATCGTCGCCGAGAAGTCCACGCACGTCACCGCGCAGCCGGCGTCGACCAGCCGCCGCGCGGTGGGCAGTCCGGTGCCGGCGCCGGCGTCCAGGACCCGCGCTCCCGCCGGGAGGCGGGCGAGCAGCCGGTCGGCGCAGGCGATCTGCCCGTCCTTGTGCGGGAAGGCCGCGTCGTAACGGGAGCCGATGGCGTCGATGCCGCTCGCCTGGCCGGCCTGGCGCGCGGACCACTCGCTGCCGCTGATCGACGGAGCCGACGGCGTCAGCTCGGACATGATTCGCCTCCTCGTCGCAGAACTGCTGTGCGGGACGATTATCGGCGTTCGGCTGGTGGCCGAGGTGGAAAAGCGGAAAAGGACACCCGATGGGATGACGCGCCTCGACTGGTCCGGGTCGGTGCCGGTGCGTCCCTCACGAGCCGTTGTCACCCATTTGAATCGTTGGGCGAATGTATTGGCGCGAACTGGTTATATACATGAGCCGTGACGACTGGGCGCAGCGGCGACGGAGACAGTGCTGATGGCCGCATGCCGCAGGCTGCGGTGGTGATGGTCGGAGGTCATGAGGGCGGCGCCACTGTGGATGTGGAGCCCTTGGTGGAGCACGGGCCGCTGTTTCGGGCGGCGTCGGCGCGGCAGGCGCTGGAAGAGGTCGTCTACCAGGTTCTTGAGAGCACCGATGGACCCGTGTGCGTAGTGCCGATGACGTTGGGCCGCGACCCGGTGCTGGTCGCCGATGCCGCGCGCACGCTGATGCCGGTGGTGGAGGGCGCGGGTGCCGGCCGGGTGGTGCTGACCGAGCCGTTCGCGGACGCGACGCTGCTGGTCGGGTGGCTGCGGGTCGCGGTGGCGCAGGCGGTGGATCCGCTCAACGCGGCGGACGTGGCTGTGGTGCTCACCGCGAAGGCCTTCAACCGGTTCGACGACGCCGAACTGTTCCGGATCGCTCACCTGGTCAAGGTGCAGGCGGACGTCCCGTGGCTGGAGGTCGCGCTGCGCGGTGGAGACCCCGACCTCCCCGATGTCCTGGACCGCTGCAAGCAGTTGGGCGCGCGCGAGTTCGCCGTCATCCCCGCGGACTTCCGCACCGCCACCGAGACCCCGATGCCCGGTGTCATCGACGGCGGGCCGCTGATGAGCCCTTCGGCGATTTCCGGCATGCTGGCCACACGGATCGCCGCGGCGCTGCTCAAGCTCAACCGCGACGAGGACAACGGGATCGCCTCCGGACTGGACGCCGACCACCTCCACGGCCACGGCGGCGAGCCCTGGCACGAGTCGGACGCCGAGGCCGGCTGAGCCGGCGGCGCTCAGCCGAGGCTGGCTGAGCCGGCGGCGCTCAAGCACCGCTCACGTCGCCGGACCCGCGCCGCCCAGTGACCATGCGCGGTGCCCGGTGAATCTTCCGAGCCGCCACCAGCCTCGCCTCAGCCCGCTCGACCAGGCAGTCACCCCCTCGGCGAGACACCCTTGAGCCACCAGAACCGCGCCGCCTTCTCATGCCGCGCGGCCGTGGCCCGGTCCAGTTCCTCCATCAACCGCCGCGTGCGGTGCTCCAGATCCATCTCGTCCAGCATCCGGTCGATCTCGGCCAGCAGCGAGCCGTACAGCTGCCAGGCATAAGGGTGCTGCTGGACGCTGTCCAGCAGCATCTGCGCCACCGGCTCCCGCCGGTCCCAGGCCGCCGACAGCTCGGAGGCCAGCCGGTCCTCCGCCTGTTCGGCGTCGCCGCTGATCGGCGTCGTCACCAGCACCGCGTAGCTGACCATCGCCGCGCCGACGTCGGCCAGGAGCTCCTGCAGTGCTTGCGCCGTTTCGGCGGGGAACAGCGGCTCGGCTTCCTCACGGCGCTTGGCCAGGTCGGTCAGCGAGCGGGTCAGGACCCGCACCACGACCACGCAGATCTCCAGGGTGTCCAGCCCGGTCCGCAACACCAGGCGCGAGAGCAGCCCCTCGCTGATCCTCGGATTGAGGCGCAGGCTGTCCTCGGCCTGGCGCAGCGCGGCGTCCACATCGGCGACGGCCTGGTCGAGCTTGCGCGCCTCGTGCAGCCGCCCCGCCGCCTGGTCGACCGGGACCGGGCTGTCCAGTTCCTCGCCGATGCTCAGCAGCAGGCCGCGGGTGCGGCGGGCCAGCCCGACGATCGACTCGGCGGCCGGATCCACCCAGACCGGCGGGGCGAACACGATGTTGAACATCAGCCCGACCCCGGCGCCGATCAGGGTCTCCAGCACCCGGTCCCACGCCTGCGACGCCAGCTGCCCCACGCCCAGGATCAGCATCGCGCTGATCGCGACCTCGTTGACGAAGTCGCCGACCTGGATGAGCTGCCCGACGGTGAGCGCGGCCAGGATGATCAGGCCCAGGCTCCACCACGTCAGGCCGACCACCGCGCTGAACCCGACCGCGATCAGCACGCCGGCCACGACGGCGATCACCCGCCGGATCCCGGTGGTGAGCGTCGAGTACAGGGTCACCTGGACGACCAGCAGCGCCGTCAGCGGCGCGGTCAGCGGTCCCGGCTGGGAACTGAGCCGTTCGGCGACGGCGAAGGCCAGCACCGCCGCGGCGGTCGCCCGGATCGTCCACACGACCACGGGGTCATGGCGGTACTGCGCCAGGGACGCGATCCGCGCCGGGACGTGCGGCATGTGCTCCCAGTCCCAGGCCTAGGCCACTGCCGCCGGTGCCGTGGCGCCGCCGGTACCGCGAGCCGAGATCGGCGGCGCGACGCTCTCCAGCGCCCGACGCTCGGCGTTCACCCCCAGGAACCAGCCGACCGCACCGCCGATCATCATCACGACCGCCCCGATGACGTACCCCCAGAACAGCGGCGTCCGGTCCGGGTGGGGGTTGTTCTGGCCGCCGATCAGGTGGCCGAACAGGAACGGCGCGACCACGCCGCCCGCGCCCTGGGAGAGCGCGAAGAAGAAGGAGATCGCCTGCGCACGCAGCTCCAGCGGGAAGATCTCGCTCACCGTCAGGTAGGCCGACGACGCACCGGCCGAGGCGAAGAAGAACGTGACGCACCAGAACGCCGTCTGCGTCGTCGCGTTCAGCACGCCGGCGTGGAAGAAGAAGGCTGACACCAGCAGAAGGAGCCCGGAGAACCCATAGGTGAGCAGGATCATCTTGCGCCGGCCGATGCTGTCGAAAAGGTGTCCCAGCAGGAGCGGCCCGGCCAGATTGCCCGCCGCGAACGGGAAGAAGTAGTAACTGGTATGGGCTTTCGACACGCCGTAAAAGTGCTGAAGCACCAAGGCGTACGTGAAGAAGATCGCGTTATACAAGAAGGCTTGCGTGACCATCATCGAGAAGCCCAGAATCGAGCGGCGCGGATACTGTCCGAAGAACACCTTCGCCATCTGCCGGTAGGTGATGCTCTTCTCCGGAATGATCTCGATCGCCCTGTCGTCCGGCACCTTCTCCAGCGGCACGCCGTCGGCCTTCACCCGTACCTCGATGTCGTCGACCACCTGCTCGGCCTCGGCCTGCCGGCCGTGGGTCATCAGCCAGCGCGGGCTCTCGGGGATGTGGCGTCGCAGGAAGATGATCGCGACGCCGATGGCCGGGCCGATCAGGAAGCCGATCCGCCAGCCGAGGTTCTGCGGCACCTGGTCGGAGAGCAGGTACAGGTTCGCCGCGGCGCCGATCGCCGCGCCGCCCCAGTACGTGCCGTTCACGGCGATGTCGACGCGTCCGCGGTAGTGCGACGGGATGAGCTCGTCGATCGCCGAGTTGATGGCCGTGTACTCCCCGCCGATGCCGGTGCCGGCGATGAACCGCAGGATCAGCAGCGACCACAGGTTCCAGGAGAACCCGGCCAGGCCGCTGGCGACCAGGTAGACACCCAAAGTGATCATGAAAAGCTTGCGGCGGCCCCACCGGTCGGTGATCCGCCCGAAGACCAGCGCGCCGGCCACCTCGCCGGCCAGGTACACCGACCCGACCGCGCCGACCTCGCCGTTGGTCAGTCCGAGCGAGTCCTGGTAGCCGGCCTGCGACACGATCTGGATCTCCAGGCCGTCCAGGATCCAGGACACGCCCAGCCCGACGACCACCAGCCAGTGGAAGCGGCTCCACGGCAGCCGGTCCATGCGGGCGGGCACCAGGCTTCGATGGACGGCTCCGGTCGGCTCCTCGGTGACGGTGCTCATCGGCCCTGCCCTCCGATTCGATCCAGGTGATGGTCGCGGCGATGACCCACAGATGCCCGGCTTCTCAGAGGCGAATCGGGAGGCTCACCCGTTTGATCAGTCCCGTTTGAAACCGCCGGTGGCGGACAACCTGGGGCATCGCGACGAATAAAGGAGTGAGACCCGAATGGTCGACGGTTGTAGGCCTCGGACCGGCGTGGGGATGCGTGCGGCGTGGCGGTTGCCGAGAATCGTCCCGATGCGGAAGGCATTCGGCCTGTGGGAGCGGTGAGAACGGTGCGCGGCGCAGACTTTCTGGTGGTCGCCAACCGGCTGCCGATGGATTTGGAGCGGTTGGAGGACGGCACCGAGCGGTGGCGTCCCAGTCCTGGCGGTCTGGTCAGCGCGTTGGAGCCGTTTCTGCGCGGCCGCAACGGCGCCTGGGTCGGCTGGTCGGGCCGGGCCGATGTGGACGTGGCGCCGTTCGACGACGGGGGTCTGCTGATACGTCCCGTCCGGCTGTCCGCGGCTGAAGTGCGGGAATATTACGAGGGTTTCTCCAATGCCACGTTGTGGCCGCTCTATCACGATGTGATCGTGCCGCCGCTGTTCGAGCGCTCGTGGTGGGACACTTATGTCGAGGTGAATCAGCGGTTCGCCGACGCCGCCGCAGAGGCGGCCGGGCAGGGCGCCACGGTGTGGGTGCAGGACTATCAATTGCAGTTGGTTCCGGCGATGCTGCGCGAGCGGCGGCCGGATTTGCGGATCGGTTTCTTTTTGCATATTCCGTTTCCGCCGGTGGAGTTGTTCATGCAGCTGCCGTGGCGGACGGAGATCGTGCGGGGGCTGCTGGGCGCCGACGTGGTCGGGTTCCAGATGCCGATGGGTGCCCAGAACTTCTTGTGGCTCGCCCGGCGGCTGCTGGGGCTGGAGCCGTCCAAGGCCGCGGTGCGCGTACGCAGCCGTCCCGGCTCGGTCCCGGTCGACGGCCGGCAGGTGCGGGTCGGCGCGTTCCCGATCTCCATCGACGCCGCGGCGTTCGACGCCATGTCCCGGCGGGCCCCGATCGCCGAGCACGCCAAGCGGATGCGTACGGCGATGGGCGATCCGTCCCGTCTCCTGCTCGGTGTGGACCGGTTGGACTACACCAAGGGCATCGACGTGCGGCTGCGCGCCCTGCGCGAACTTCTGCAGACCAAGCGGGTCGATCCGGAGTCCGTGGCGATGGTGCAGCTGGCCACGCCCAGCCGGGAGCGGGTCGATCAGTACAAGGCGATGCGGCGCAGCATCGAGGAGCAGGTGGGGCGCCTCAACGGCGAGTTCGGGCGCGTCGGCCGTCCCATCGTGCACTACCTCCACCAGCCGGTGGACCGGGAAGAACTGGTCTCGCTGTACTGCGCCGCCGATGTCATGGTTGTCACGCCCCTGCGCGACGGTATGAACTTGGTCTGTAAGGAATACGTCGCCACCCGGCGAGGACTCAACGGCGTCCTGGTGCTCTCCGAGTTCGCCGGAGCCGCCTCCGAACTCACCAGCGCCCTGCTCGTCAACCCGCACGACCTCGACGGCGTCACCCGCGCCCTGGAACACGCACTGACCATGGAACCCGAGGAGGAACGCACCCGGATGCGCACCATGCACCGGCAAGTCATGACCCACGACGTCGACCGATGGGCGAGGTCCTTCCTGGACTTCCTCGACCCGGCCACGGCCGCCGTGTCCGAGACCCAGGCCGAGCACCCCGAGGTGCATCAGTGAGCGGAGGAACGCTGCCGGTGTCCCTTCAGCAGGCCGTGTCCCGCCTGGCCGACACCCCCCGGCTGCTGGTGGCAGCCGACTACGACGGGACCCTTTCGCCGATCGTCGCCGATCCCGCGCTGGCGGCCCCGCGTCCGGAGTCGATCCAGGCTCTGCGATCGCTGGCCACCTTGCCGGACACGACGGTCGGCGTGATCTCCGGCCGGGCCCTGCGGGACCTGGCTGCGCTGTCGGGACTGTCGGACCAGGTGCGCCTGATCGGAAGCCACGGCGCGGAGTTGGACCCCGGATTCGCCCACGCGCTCGACGACCAGGCGCAGGCCCTGCGCAGCCGCCTCGAATCCGACCTCGAAACCCTCGTCGGGCGCCTGCCCGGCGTGTTCCTGGAGACCAAGCCGGCCAGCGTCGCGGTGCACGTACGCCGCGCCGAGCCGCAGATCGGCGAATCCGCGCTGGAAAGCGTCCGCTCCGGCCCGGCGCGGTGGGAGGGCGTCCACGTCACCGAAGGCAAGGCCGTGATCGAGCTGGCGGTGGTCGAGACCGACAAGGGCGAAGCCCTGGACATGCTGCGCCGCCAGGCCGACGCCACGGCGACGCTGTTCGTCGGCGACGACATCACCGACGAGAAGGCGTTCGTCCGCCTCAGCGGCGCGGACGTGGGCGTGAAGGTCGGAGCCGGCCAGAGCCTGGCCGGGTACTCCGTACCGGACACCGCCGACGTCGCGGTGATGCTGGCGCAATTGTTCGCAGAACGGCGCGACGGGCTGTCCGCGTCCTCGCCGGCCTGACCTGTCCTGTCCTGACCTGACCTGACCTGACCTACACGTCGAGCCACTCCGCCGCCGGGCCCACGGCCGCCGCCAGCACAGCGCTGTTCGGCACCAACACCGGCCCGGCGACGGTCGACACCGTCACGTACGTCAGCGTCATCCCCGACACCCGCCCGACGATCGGGCCGCCGAGGGCGCCGGAGCGGATCCGCAGGTCGTCGCCTACGGAGAACGGCCTGGCGAACAGGATCATGATCCCCGCGAAGACGTTCGCGAGGACCTGCTGCGCCGCGATACCCAGGATGACCCCGGTCAGGACTCCGCCCAGCAGCAGATGCCCGACCGGCACCTGCAACAGGCTCAGGCTGCCCAGCACCACGAGGATGTAGCCGCACAACAGGCACAGGATGCGAAACGTGCTCGCCCGGGCGTCGCTGAGCCGGCCCGGTACGTGCACCAGCCCCAGGATGTCGTTCGTCGCGCAGCGTACGGCGATCACCGCGCTCACCAGGAACACCAGCGCGCCGCCGACCGCGAGCAGGTGGTACAGGACATGGTGCTGCTCCCCGGTGCCGAGCACGCCGCCGTAGCGGTAGGACACGACCAGCGCCGCGACGGCGATCACCGTCGCGAAGGCCCCGCGCCTCAGGAGCACCTGCCGCAGGTTCCGGCCCGCCCGCGTGGCCAAGTCCGGTACCTCGGCGGTGCGGGGAACGATCAGGAGTGGCTCCCGTTCCGCACCGGTCTCCGAACTCACGCTCCTGCCCTGCATTCCGGCCTCCCTGTCCATCGAATCGTCGGCGGTCCCGGCCGTGAAGCCGGCCGATCGCCGGTCAAACGGGCCGAATATCCGCGATCGTGGCCGCCAAACACGCCGTGGGGCAGGAGTGATCAGCGTCGCTTCGACCCGTTTGCCGCCCCGGATCGAGGTCACCAGGGGCGAGATCAGGGCCGGGCGACCGGGCGACCATGGGAGGTCCGCACCATGCCGGGCAGGCAGAAGGTCATCCCGCCTCCGGTGGAATTTCCGTTGCAGGTGCTCCGGGAGTACTCGCTGCTCGCGGACGGCGAGCGCGGGGTCCTGGTGGGTTCCCGGGGTGATTTCGCCTGGATGTGCGCGCCCTCGTGGCACAGCGACGCCGTGTTCTCCTCTCTGCTCGACGGGGTCGGGATGTACGCGCTGACGCCGGTGGACCAGCCGTTCGTCTGGGGTGGGTTCTACGAGCCGGGCAGCCTGATCTGGCACAGCCGCTGGGTCACGGCCACCCAGTCCCTGGAGTCCCGCGAGGCGCTGGCCTTTCCGGGCGATCCGCACACCGCCGTGGTGCTGCGCAGGGTCATGGCTGTGGACGGCGCGACGCGGGTGCGCGTGGTGCTCGATCCGCGCGCCGGTTTCGGCAAGCACCAGATGAGGAGCGTCAAGTGCGACGACGGCGTGTGGACCGCGCGCTCCGGACCGCTGTTCCTGCGCTGGTCCGGGGCCGCGCAGGCGACCCTCCGTCCGGACGGCGCCCTGGAGACCACCGTCAGCGTCGAGGCCGGCCGTGCGCACGACCTGGTGTTGGAGCTGTCCGACCGGCCGCTGTCCGATGAGCCGGTGAACGCGGAGCGGGCCTGGGCCGGCACCGCCGAGGCGTGGCGGCACGCCGTCCGGCCGATCGCGGGCACGATCGCCGACAACGACGCCCGCCAGGCGTACGCGGTGCTCCAGGGCTTGACCAGTTCCGGCGGCGGCATGGTGGCGGCGGCCACGATGGGCCTGCCGGAGCGGGCCGAGGAGGACCGCAACTACGACTACCGCTACGCCTGGATCCGCGACCAGTGCTACGCCGGGCGGGCCGTCGCGACGTGCGGGGCCGATCCGCTGCTCGACGACGCGGTGCGGTTCGTCGCCGATCGCATCCTGGCCGACGGCCCGGATCTCAAGCCCGCCTACACGGTCGACGGCGGCAGGGTGCCCGACGAGCACCGCCTGAAGCTGGCCGGCTACCCCGGAGGGTCGGCCAGGTCCGGCAACCGGGTCAACCGGCAGTTCCAGCTCGACGCGTTCGGCGAGGCGCTGATGCTGTTCGCCTCCGCCGCGGGGTGCGATCATCTGGAGCCCGAACACTGGCGCGCCGCGGAGACCGCCGTCGCCGTGATCGCCGACCGGTGGCGGGAGCGGGACGCCGGGATCTGGGAGCTGGACGACCGGCGCTGGGCGCATTCCCGGCTGACCTGCGTGGCAGGCCTGCGGGCGATCGCCGGGCACGCTCCCTCCGGGCCCGGGGCCCGGTGGAACGCGCTGGCCGACGCGATCCTCACCGACGCCGCCGCCGATTGCCTGCACCCGACCGGACGCTGGCAGCGGGCCCCGGACGACGAGCGGATCGACGCCTCGCTGCTGATCCCGGCGGTCCGCGGCGCGGTGCCCGCCGAGGACCCGCGGACGTTGGCGACGCTCGCCGCCGCCCTGGACGAGCTCGCGGACGACAACTTCATGTACCGCTACCGTCCCGACCAGCGGCCGCTGGGCGAGGCGGAGGGCGCGTTCGTGCTCTGCGGACTGCTGACCAGCCTCGCGCTGCACCAGCAGGGCCGAGAGGTGGAGGCGCACCGGTGGTTCGAGCGCAATCGTGCCGCCTGCGGTCCCCCGGGACTGTTCGCCGAGGAGTACGACGTGTCGCAGCGGCAGATGCGGGGCAACCTGCCTCAGGCCTTCGTGCACGCCTTGTTGCTGGAGTCTGCCTGGCGCCTGGCTGAGCCGTGGTCTTCGCGGTGACCCGCCGGGCGGCGGGCCACCGCGTGTCCGGTCTCAGCAGCTCTCCCACTTCCCGGTCCGGACCCAGACGTCGTAGAACGTCAGCAGGTCGGAGGTCCATCCGTACGGCACCGCGAGGTTCTGGCTGAACCCGCAGTTCTGCATGGTGATCTGCTCCTGGGAACCGCTGTAGCCGCCCGGGACCCAGTCGCTGTAGCTGCTGTCCATGTACTGCACCTGCGAGAAGGTCATGGTGCCGAAGTCGGTCAGGGCCGTGTACTGGCCGCTGATCGAGGGCCGTTCGGCGATCCACTCGACCTGCGACTGGTCGACCTTGTCGCCGAGGCCGGAGACGCTCTGGGTGATGGACAGGCCCTTCTGCGTGGTGGCGTTGACGAAGAAGAACAGGACCGAGTGGTTGCTTGGGTCGTAGATCACCGAGGTCTGGACCTTGTCCCCGGCGTGGACGGACAGGCCCGAGACCACCTTGGAGGACTCGGCGGGATAGACCTCGTACCAGAAGTCGTAGTCCCGGGTGCAGCCGGCGGTGTTGCAGAAGGCGTTCTGGTCGGTGCCGTCCTGGATCAGGGCGCTGCTGGAACTGTCGCCGGAGCCGATGCCGGGCCAGATCGAGGAGTGCAGTTCGGCCGGGCCGGGGGAGTTGGCGGTGGGTACGGTCCAGGCCATGGTCGCCTCGGTGTAGTTGACGCCGTCGTGGTTCTCGAAGCCGGACCAGTTCGCCGAGTAGCTCGTGCTGGCGGTGTCCGGCGAGGCGACGGCCCCCGGTTCGGCCGTTCCCGGCTTGGCCGCCACCGGCGTGCGGGGCGGCGCGGGGTGCCCCTGGCGGCCGTCCCGGCAGGACGCCGAGGTCTGCATCCGGACGCCGCTCTTCTTGATCTGGGCGAGCAGGCTGCGCCGGGCCGGGGACAGCGCGGGATCGGCGGGGTTCGCGCTCGTGGTCGGGGCGAGGACCTGAGCGGTCGCGCCGCAGCCCGGCGCGTCGGCGGCGGTCCACGCCGGGGCGGCGGCGGTGCCGCCGGTCGCGGCGGACGCCGGCGACACGGCGACCGCCGGAACGCCGGCGGACAGCGCCAGAGCTGCGGCTATGAGCAGACGACGGAGGGACGAAGCGCGGGCCACCTGGCCTCCTGGGTATCAGGGGTCGAATTGAACACCGACCAATTGAACGGTGTTCAGGGTGACGCGTGGGGTCTAAGGTGTCAAGGGTGCGAACGACCCTGGACCGCAAGACGGTGATCGCGGCGGCGATGAAGCTGCTGGACGACACCGGCCTGGACGGACTGTCGCTGCGCAATGTCGCCGCGGAGCTCGGTGTCCGCCCCGGAGCGCTGTACTGGCACTTCGCCAACAAACAGGAACTGCTGGACCAGATGGCCACGCTCCTGGTCGCCGAACCCCTGGCCGCCCTGGGCCGCCCGCTGCCGGGCCAGAGCTGGGACGCCTGGCTCGCCGCCCGCGCCCGCGCCTTCCGCCAGGCGCTGCTCTCCATCCGGGACGGCGCGCGCCTGGTCGCCGCCTCCCGGCCCACCACCGACCGGCGCCCCGCTGCCGAAGCGATGGTCGGGGCGCTGATCGAGGCCGGTTTCGCGCCGCCCGACGCCCTGCGGGCGCTGCAGGCGGTGCGGCACTACGTGGTCGGTGCGCTGCTGGAGGAGCAGGACTTCGCCACGGGGCGCGCCGTGTGGCCGCGGGACGCCGACCCCGACCGGTACGCGGAGTACCCGAGCCTGCGGGAGGCGATGGAGCCGCAGAGCCCTGAGTCGCTGGAGGCGCAGTTCGAATACGGGCTGCGGGCTCTGTTGGCCGGACTGGCTTCGACGCTGACCGGGTGAGCCGGGCCTGAAACGCCGCGACCAGGGCGCGCCGGTGCGCGACCTGGTCGGGGGATGCGGGGAAGTGACTCTTGCCCAGCGGGGTCAGAACGTGGTCATGCGGCGGCGCCGGCCCTTCCGCCGTCGCTGTGCGCCGGCAGCATCGTGGTGATGACGTCGCGGTAGTCGAGCAGGGCCAGCCGCATCTTCTCGGTGTCCGAGGAGTCGCCGGACCACGCGGAGGAGATCTGCTCACGGCGTTGCTCGACGGCCTGTTGGTAGGCGGTCAGGACTTCGGTGAGCAGGGCGTCGGCTTCCGTGACGGACCGCTGCGGGTCCTCGATGAAGGTGCTCTGGACGTCGGACCAGCGGTCGAGGAACGCCTCGGACGAGGTGGAGGTCAGGAGCGGTTCCGAGGCGGCCGGGTCGGAGTCGGCGGGCTCGGCGAGCGGGGGCTCGTGCTCGTCCGGCTCGGCGTCCCAGGGCTCGGGCTCGGCGGACTCTGTGGTCAGGGCTTCGTGCTCGGCCGGGGCTGTGCCTGTGCCTGTGCCTTCGTGCTCGATCTCGTGCTTCGCCGGCTCCGTGACCGCGTCTTCGCGGTCTTCGTGCTCGTCTTCGTGCCTGTACAGCCCTGAGCTCTCGGCCGGCTCCGTGACCGCCTCATCGCCTTCGTCCGCTTCCAGGCGCTCGTCGGCGTGTTCGTCAGTGGCCGTGTGTTCGTCAGAGTGCTTGAAGCCGTACCCCGGCTTGTCCGCGTACTCTTCGTCGCCGTCGTAGCTCATCGACCTACCTCCAGGGTGGACGTCGTGCGGGAATCCGAGCTCTGCGTGGCTCGCGGGCCGTTGCCCGTACCGGCGTCGGCGAGCATGGCGTCGAACAGCTCGGCGTACTTCTTGAAGGCCTGGCGCATGTCCTCGGTGGCCGGGTGTTCCGGATCCTGCTCCGCCGCCTGCCGGACCCGGGTCGCCTCGCGGTAGCCGGTGACGGACGACGTGTGCGGGATGGACAGCAGATTCAGCAGCGACTCGCCGTCGTCGCCGGGGTAGCCGCGCAAGCGCGCCAGCTGGACGATCAGCGCCTCGGCGTCGCTCAGCGCGGCGACGGGGTCGTCGACGAACGACTCCTGCACCCCGCGCCAGTCCTCGGCGTAGCGCTCGCGCTCCTCGTCGCCGAGCGGCCTGAGGTCCAGCAGCGAGTACGCGCGGCGTCGCCGGGCCAGCTCCCGGTCGGCGGCCCGCGGGCTGCCCTCCTGCTCGACCAGGGCGTCGAACTCCGAGCCGTATGCGGCGCGTTTCCGGCGCCGGTCGTATTCCATCGCCAGGGCGATGACGCCCACGATGACGACGATCGCCACGATCACACCGATGATCATGATGCCTCCCTGAGTCGCGCCCCGCGCGGGTCAGAGCTCGCAATCCCTCTGCCGCGCACGGGGCGCCCGCTGTTGTTCCGGATTGTTCGTGCTACCGCCGCCGGGCGTACCAGCCGGTGCCGACGCCGAGAAGGTGCAGAGCCAAGGCGACCAGGCCGAGGAGCATCAGGCTCGTGGGGTCGAACCAGATGTTGGTCGACGTGCCGCTGCCGTGGATGAAGTAGGCGATGCCGAACAAGACCGCCGCGATCAAGCCCATGGGACGTGCCGCCTTTCGGTAGACGGAATTCAGGAGGGCCCCGGGTACCCAAGCAATCCGGCTTCAACCGCTCGGATGTTCGCATGCTTGCGCGGCGCGACCGCAGCGGGTCCGCGGCGGGTTCGGAGCGCGACCGCGGTGGACCTGGCCGATGCCGCTCCGCGCTCCGCCGTTGCCGGTCCGGTCCTGTCTTCGAACTCGTTTGCGTTCGCCGCGCATGGGCACCCGGAGCCGACGCCGGCGACCCGCACCCCTGATTCGAGCCGGCCACCGCGTCACCGTGAGGAAGGAACCGGTATGAATACACGTGCCGCGTCACACAACCCTCGACCGGGTTCGCGGTCCCTGCGCCGCGGCGCAGGGACCGCGGTGTCGCACGAGAAGGCCGTCGAGACCCTCGGCCGGATCGGCTTCGCCGCTCGGGGCGTGGTCTACCTGCTCATCGGCTGGATCACACTGCTGATCGCGCTCGCCCACCGGGCCGGCGAGGCCGACCGCACCGGAGCCCTGGAGCTCGTCGCCGGCAAGCCGTTCGGCTTCGTCGTGCTCTGGTTCCTGGCCGCCGGCTTCGCCGGGATGGCGGCGTGGCGCCTGATGCTCGCGGTGCGGCCGCACCAGCCCGACAAGGACGGAGCCGGCTCCCGGCTCGCCTCGGCGGGCAAAGCCGTGCTCTACATCGTCGCCTGCTACACCACGGCCCGCTTCGCGGCGACAGGCCACGCCGGCGCCTCCTCGAACCAGCAGTCGCAGGACTTCACCACCGGCCTGATGCGGCACGGCGGGGGCCGCTGGCTCGTCGGGGCGGTCGGGGTCACCCTGGTCGTCGTCGGCGGCGTCATGATCAAGAAGGCGCTGGAGAAGAAGTTCGCGAAGGAGCTGCAGACCGGCTCGCTGTCCGCCTCCGCGCGACGCGCTGTGCTGCTGCTGGGTACCGTCGGCAAGACCGCCCGCGGGGCGGTCGTCGTGGGCGCGGGCTGTTTCCTGATCGACGCGGCCGTCAAGTTCGACCCCTCGCAGGCGCGTGGCGTGGACGGCACTCTGCGAGCCCTAGCTGGGGCCCCGCTCGGCAGAGCCGTTCTGATCCTGATGGCTCTGGGCCTGGCCGCGTTCGGTGCCTACTCCTTCTGTGAGGCGCGGTGGCGCCGTCTGTAGGGGCGGGGCGGGCCCGTCCCGACTCGGCTAGCGGGCCCGCTGACGGTGAGCGAAGCTGTTCGGCAGCACCCCGTTTTCTTCCATGCCGAGCAGTCCTTGTGAGCCGAGTAGTCCCGATATGCCAAGCAGGCGGCGTCCGCCGGGAGGTGTGTGGTGAGCGTTGACCGCCGGTACCGCACGCTTGCCCAGATCGCGGTGCTCTGCCTGCTGGCCGCCCTGGCCGCGCTGGTGGTCACGGTCATCTTCTTCCACGGTCTGCTGATGCTGGTGGCGGTGCTTTCGACGGTGTTCTTGACCGCGATCGGAGGGTGGTGGTTCCTCGCCCGCCGCGGCGTCCTGAGGTGGATCGGCGCCGGTCTGGCGGCCGCGGCGCCGGTCGTGCTGATCGTGGTGTCCACGGTGGCCGGGTTCTGGCTCGACGGCGTCGTGGTCGCGCTGCTCGGCGGGGCTGGGGTGCTCTGCGCGCGGGCCGCCGTGCGCGGCCTGGACCAGCCGCCGGAGTTCGTGCGGCCGCGCCACCGGCGTACCGCTCGTCCCCGGCGGCCGGTGCTGATCATGAATCCGGCGTCCGGGGGCGGCAAGGTCGAGAAGTTCGGCCTGGTCGAGAAGGCCGAAGCCCTCGGCGCACAGGTGATCCTGCTCGATCCCGAGGCCGGCCAAGACCACCAGGACGTCGCGGAGATGGCGCGCGAGGCGGTCTCCGGCGGCGCGGACCTGCTCGGGGTGGCCGGCGGCGACGGCACGCAGGCCCTGGTGGCGGCGGTGGCCGCCGAACGCGGCCTGCCTTTCATGGTCCTGTCCGCCGGGACCCGCAACCACTTCGCGATGGACTTGGGCCTGGACCGCGGCGATCCGGCCGCGGGCCTGGACGCGCTACGCGACGGGGTGGAGGTGACCGTGGACCTCGGGACGGTGGCGGGCCGGCCGTTCGTCAACACGGCGTCGTTCGGGGCCTACGCCGAGATCGTGCAGGACCCGCAGTACCGCGACTCCAAGGCCGGGACGGCGCTGGACAGCCTGCCCGACCTGCTTCCCGCCGACCAGGTGGCGCTCACCGTGGACGCCGACGGCGAGCGCCTCGCCTCGCCGCAGGTGCTGTTGGTGAGCAACAACCCGTACCTGGAATCCGGCACGCTCGGCGGCGGCCGCCGTCCGCGCCTGGACCGCGGGCTGCTGGGCGTGGTGGCAGTCCGGGTGGACAGTGCGTTCAGCGCGGCGCAGATGGCGCTGCTCGGTGCCGCCTCCGGCGCGGTGACCGTGCGCGATGTCCGGCAGGTGCGGGTCGACGCGGCCGACGCGAAGATCCCGGTGGCGGTGGACGGCGAGGCTCTGAGCCTGCCGACCCCGGTGATCTGCACGATCCGCCCCGGCGCGCTGCGCGTCCGGGTGCCGCGCCGCCGGCCCCAGAGCTCTCCGCACCGGCCGATGAGAACCGAGTGGCGTACCGTCCTGGGCTTGGCGCTCGGCCGCTTCGGCACGCACCTGCCCGCCGGAGGCGGCCAGTGAGCCGGCGGAGCGGGCGGCCGGTGAGCGGCCGACCCGTGAGTGGCCGACCCCTGACCGGCCGGTCGCTGATGCGCCGGCTCGGGGATGCCGACGCGCAGGCGTACGCCCTCGTCGCTCGCACGCCCACCCCCGCTCCCGTCGACACGCTGCTGCGCAAGCTCTCGCACACCGCGAACCATTCGAAGATCTCGTTCACGGTGGCCGCGGTGCTCGCCGCCCGGCCCGGACGGCCGCGTCTGGCCGCCGCGACCGGGGCCGGCGCCGTCGGCGTCGCCTCGGTGACCGCCAACCTGCTCGCGAAGCGGCTGGCGCGCCGGCCCCGTCCGCCGCGGGCCGAGCCGGGCCGGTTCCCCCGACGGTACGTCGCGATGCCCCGCTCGGCGTCGTTCCCTTCCGGGCACACCGCTTCGGCGGTGGCGTTCGCCGTCGCCGTCGGAAAGGTCTTGCCGGCCGCGGCGGCGCCGTTGGGAGCCCTCGCCGCGCTCGTGGGGTACTCGCGGGTCCATACCGGCGTGCACTACCCCGGCGACGTGGCCGGGGGAGCGGTGCTCGGCGCGGCCGCCGCGGCGGTGGCGCTCAAGGCGGGCAGCCGGGTGACGCAGCGCTCTGATCGCGACTGATCGGCGAATCGGCTAATCGGTGCGGCGCGCCGGTTTCCGGTCGCCGGGCGAGCGTGCCGGGACCGCCGTGTCGAGTGTGGTCAGCAACTCCTGCAGACGGGTGGCTTCGGCGGCCAAGCGGCCGACGTCCCGCAGAATCGCCGAGGGGGTGCCGTCATCGGCCTGCCGCCAGGTCCGCACCGCTTCGCTGAAATCCGTCGTGCTGACCGTCTCGCCGTGGCGGATCTGGGCGGCGGTGGCCGACAGCGCGTCGCGCAGCGCGCCGGCGAGCGCTGATCCCGCCGGCCGGGGCGGCGGTTCGCCGTCGGAGCGTTCGTGCGTCTGCAGCACGACGGCCGCCTCGAACAGGCGGGACAAGGCACGGTGGGCCCGGGTCAGCCCCTCCCGGCTCGGACCACGATCGCGAACCGGCTCCTGCGCGGCCGCGATCGCCGCCGACTCCAGAGCGAGATAAGAGTCGCGCGAATCCAGCAGCGCTTCCCGGGCCCGTCTGCGGGTGCCGCGTCCCGGCACGGCGACCGCCTCGATCGCGAACGCGGCATACGTACCGGTGGTCTCGATCAGGTCGGCCAGCCGGCCGGCCAGGGTGACGGTCTGCCAGGACGGCCACAGGGCGTAGGAAGCGAAGATGATCAGCCCGCCGAGCAGCGTCAGCGCCACGCGCTCGCGCACCGTGCTGCCCAGCGCGAGCCCGTCCATGGACAGCAGGAAGACGACGTAGGCGGTGATCAGGGTGCTGGCGACCAGGTAGCCGGAGCGCATCAGCAGATACAGCGCGCTGGTGCAGGCCACGGCCAGCACCCCGGCCACCCAGGGCCCCGGATGCGCGACCAGCACGACGGTGGAGGCGATGGCGACGCCGACCAGCGTGCCGGCGAAGCGCGCCACGCCTCGGCCGAAGGTCTGCGAGAAGTCCGGACGCATCACCATCATGACGGTCAGCGCGGCCCAGTAGCCGTGCTGCACGTTCAGCAGCTTGGCGATCCCGTCGGTCACCGCGACGACCACCGCCACGCGCAGCGCGTGCCGCAGGATCGGGGAGTCGCGGTGCAGCTCGCGCCGGATCGTGCGGCGGGTGCGGTCCAGGCGCTCGCCGATGCGCGGCCGGCGCAGGAAGCCGCGATGGTCTCGGTCTCGGCCCAGGTCGCGGCCCTGGCCCCGGTCCCGCTCCTGGTCGCGGTGGCCGTCGTCTTCGTCCTCGGTCTGGCGCAGGACCGCGTCCACCTGGGTCAGCAGGTCGATCAGCTTCTCGGCGGCGTCCCGGGCGGCCGGTCCGACCGAGCTGTCGCGCGCCGCCCGCTCCATGGCCGTGAGCAGTGCGGTCGACGGCGGCACGACCACCCCGGTGCGGATCGAGCCGGCGGCGGTGTCCAGCACTGCCGCGGCGGCGTCGAGCAGGTCGCGGACCTGCGCGCGTTCGGCGTCGGGGACCGGGGCGCCGGGCCGGGCGAGCGCGGCCAGGACGGCGCGCACCTCGTCCATCAGCACCCGGATCCCGGACAACTCCGGAGGCCGGCGGCGTGCCTGGCGCGGGGTGAGCGTGGCGGCGGCCCGGGCCTGGGCCAGCGCGGCGGGGTCGAAGACCGCGTCCTGGTCCCGGGCGAGCCGGCGGGCGTACTCGGCGACCGACGCGCACGCGTCGGCCAGCGCGGCGCGCTGCGCGTTCCAGGAACGGTCCGGCCAGACCTGCACGAGCACGACCTGCACCGCCGCGCCGCCGCCGATGAGCAGCGCGAACTGGACGGCGTCGGAGAAGTCGCGCGGCGGGCGCACGATCGTCAGCATGACCGGCACGGTCATCGACGCGGCGATCCCGGGCGCGGCGCCCAGCGCCCAGAACATCGCCGCCCCGAAGGCCCAGATCGCCAGCACGACGACGAACAGCGCCGGCCAGGGCGCGACGGCGTTGCCCACGAACGCGGCGGCGAACAGCCCCAGCGCCGTGGCCGCGGTCAGTCCCGGCCCGCGCCGGTACCCGGGCAGCACTCCGGTCATCCCGGCCAGCTGCGCTCCGAGCGCGGGCAGCACGGCGTGCGCCGGACCGAGCCAGGCCAGCGCGCCGAACAGCGCGATCGCCACGCCGGAGCCGGACCGCAGCGCGACCGCGGGGTCGTTGAAGGCCCGCTCGACCCGGATCCCGGAGCGCGAGGCGGTCTTGATCGAGCGGTACCACGCCGCGCCGAGCCCGCTCACCTGCTCGACCCCGGATGACGAACGCCCCTTGACCATGCCACCACCCAACCACTGTCCCGGCCGGCCGTGGTTCGGCGTGGGACCATTTATCCGACAGGGAGGGAGACCCATGGCTCTGTGGCGGATCCGCGCGGCGCTGGAAGACGAGCCAGGCCGCCTGGCCGCGATCACCGCGGCGATCGCGGCCTGCGGCGGCAACGTCTTCGGCTTCAGCGTCCAGGCCCACGAGGGCGGCCCGGTCGACGAGTTCTTCGTCGACACCCCCGAGCAGACCGGCCGCTTCCGGCTCATCGAGGCCGTCACCGGGGCCGGCGGCACGCAGGTCACGGCCGTCCCGGCCGACCCGCACGACCTCGTCGACGCCCCCACCAAGGCGCTGAAGCTGGCCGCCGCCCTGCTCGCGGCCCCCGAATCACTGCCCGACGCCCTGGCCGACCTCCTCGACGCCGACGACGCCTGGTGGGACCCGGGCACCGAGGGTGTCGCGGACGCGACGGTGCTCGTCGTCCCGGTGGCCGACGGCCGCCGCGTCGCGGTGGTGCGGGAGGGCCTGCCGTTCACCCTGACCGAAGCGGCGCGGGCCGGTGCTCTGGCGGCGCTCGTCGGCGGATGACAAGCGGCGGCGACCGTCACGAACGGTGGAACCGCGACCGTCGCCCACGCATTAATGTGTTCCTTCGGGTTACCCAGGGACCATGCAACGGCTGGGCGTGGGTTCGGCCGTCCTGAGAGGTACCACATGAGCGAGCTGGCATCCGGCGTCGGCGGCGACCGCCGGGTGAGCGCTGCGCAGATCGCGGTGGGTGCACTCGGCGCGGCCGCGTACCTGGTGGACGACCAGGGGGTGATCCTCGCCGTCAACGCGCACGCCGAGAAGCTCCTGGCCTGGCCGGCCGCGCAGCTCGTCGGGCAGGACGCGCACGAGATGCTGCACCGCAACCGCTACGGCGCCCCGCTGCCGATCACGATGTGCCCGCTCCAGGAGGCCCTGCTCGGGGCGTATGTCGCGCAGGGTGCCGATGAGTGCATGGAGCGCGGCGACGGCGCCCTGGTTCCGGTCTCGTGGCTGTCGACGCCGTACGAGATCGGGGCGGAGAACCCGGGCGCGCTGGTGATCTACTGGTCCCGTGAGGATCCGGAGCCGCCCGGCTTGCTGCCCCGGCAGTCGATGTCCTCGCTGACCGAGCTGGAGCGCCTGGCGCTGCTGGCCGAGACGACCACGCGCCTGAGTTCCACCCTCGATGTCGAGGAGACGCTGGAGAACCTGGTCGACCTGGTGGTACCGCGCCTGGCCGACTGGGTCGTGGTCGACCTGATCACCGAGAGTGACGAGATCTGGCGCCATTCCGTCGCGCATCTTCAGGACGGCAGGCTGGTGCGCCGCGGGGATCTGCAGGGGCCGATGCCGCTGGTGACGGAGGACTCCCCGATGCCGTTGTCGCGCGCGCTGCGCGGTGCGGCGGCGACCGTGGCGGGCCCGCAGACGTATCAGGGCCCGCCGGACGCGGGCATCGCCGTGGAGCAGCGCCGCCTGTTCGAGGCGACCGGCATGCACTCGGCGATCATCGCCCCGGTCCGCAGCCGCCGCCGGACCCTCGGCGCGCTGACCCTGGGCCGCTCCGAGCGGCCCGAGCCGTTCACCGCGGCCGATCTCGGGCTGCTGGAGGACATCACCCGCCGGGCCGGGCTGGCGCTGGACAACGCGCTGCTCTACGCCCGCCAGCGCAAGGTCGCCGAGACCATGCAGCGCCACCTGCTGCCGCGCCTGCCGCGCATCCGGGGCCTGACGATGACGCCGCGCTACCTGCCGGCGCCGGACGCCTCGCAGGTCGGCGGCGACTGGTACGACGTCTTCCGGCTGGCCGACGGCACCACGGCCCTGGCCATCGGCGACGTGGCCGGCCACGACCTGGAGGCCGCGGCCGGCATGGCGCAGCTGCGCAACATGCTGCGCGCCTACGCCTGGGTGAAGGAGCAGTCGCCCGGCGAGATCGTCGAGCGGCTGGAGAGCGCCTGCGTGGCGCTGGCCGAGGTCGCCATGGCCACCCTGATCTTCGGCCGGCTGACCCGCAGGGAGGACGGCTGGGAGCTGTGCTGGACCAACGCCGGCCACCCGCCGCCGCTGCTGGTCATGCCCGACGGCGTGACCCGCTACCTGACCGAGGGCCACGGCATCGTGCTGGGACTCGGGCAGGGCGGCCGGGCCCGTCCCGAGGCGACCGCGCTGCTGCCCCGGGGCTCCACCCTCGTGCTGTACACCGACGGCCTGATCGAGACCCGCCACCGCTCCATCGAGGAGGGCCTGGAGAACCTGCGCAGGCACGCCGCCGCCCTGGCCCGCCGTCCGCTGGAGTCGTTCGCCGACCTGCTGCTGGAGCGCGCGCGCCCGCCGCACAACGACGACGACGTGGCGCTGTTGGCCATCCGGGTCCCGCACGAGCTTGATCGGTACGCGGAGCTGATGTCGGAGGTGCCGGGAATCGGGGACGGGGGCTCCTGACGTCGGCGACCGCCGACGTGGGCAGGGCAAGGAGGATCGCACCGACCGTACCGGCGCGTCAGTCAGTGCTGATCCACCATGCCGCCGTCGAACCGGGCAGCAGGCCCGGCGGGCATTCGGAGCTGGCCAGCAGGGGAGTGCCCGGAACCGGCGCGGGGACGGAGGCCGTGCTGAAGTTCACCGCGCACACGAAGCCCGGCTCCCGGACGAAGGCCAGCACGTCCGGCGGCGTGTCCAGCCAGCGCAGCGAACCCTCTCCGAGCTGGGGCAGTCCCGCGCGCAGTTGCAGGGCGGTGCGGTACAGGTGCCAGAAGGACCCGATGTCCGCGATGGCCCGGTCGGCCGTGTGGTCGCTGAACCAGGACGGCTGGGGCAGCCAGGGCGGGGCCGCCGCCTGCGGGCCGGTGGTGAAGCCGAACGGCGAGACCTGGCCGGACCAGGGCAGCGGGACGCGGCAGCCGTCGCGGACCCGGGCCCGGTTGCCGGTGCGGCGGTAGATGGGGTCGGTGAGGACGTCGTCGGCCAGATCGATGACCTCCGGCAGGCCGAGTTCCTCGCCCTGGTAGAGGTAGGCCGCCCCGGGCAGGGCGAACATCAGCAGCGCCGCGGCGCGGGCGCGGGCCGCGCCGAGGCCGGTCTCGTGGGCGGAGGGGTCGGCGTAGCGGGTCACGCTGCGGACCTGGTCGTGGTTGTTCAGGACCCACGTGACGGTCGATCCGGTCCCGGCTATGTCCTTCATGGCCCCGGAGATGGCCTTGTGGAACGCGTCGGGGTTCCAGGGGGCGCTGAGCAGATCGAAGAAGAACGCCTGGTGCAGTTCGTCGGGACGCACGTACTTGGCCTGCTCGGCCGGGCTCGGTGCCGACACCTCGCCGACCAGCAGGCGCTCCCGGCCGTCCCGGGCCGTGTACTCCTCGCACACGGCCCGCCAGCGGCGCCACACCGTGTGGACCTCGGGCTGGTTCCAGGCCAGCGGGTTGATCGAGTCGCGGGCCCGGGCGTCGGCTTCGGGGTCCTCGGAGTCCGGCAGGTCCGCGTGCTTGAACAGGCCCGTCGCGACGTCGATCCGGAACCCGTCGACCCCGCGGTCCAGCCAGAAGCGCAGGACCCGCTCGAACTCGGCCGGCACGCTGGGCTCCCGCCAGTTCCAGTCGGGCTGCTCGGGCGTGAACATGTGCAGGTACCACTGGCCCGGGGGGCCGTCGGGGTCGGTGACGCGCGTCCAGGCCGGGCCGCCGAACATCGCGTGCCAGTTGTTCGGGGGCTCGGCGCCGTCGGGGCCCCGGCCGTCGGCGAAGTGGTAGCGGTCCCGGGCCGCGTCGCCGGGCGGCGCGGCGAGCGCCTCCTGGAACCACGGGTGTCGCAGAGAGGAGTGGTTCGGCACGATGTCCAGCAGGACCTTGACACCGTACTGGTGCGCGGCGGCCACGAGGCGGTCGAATTCCGCGAGATCGCCGAAGACCGCGTCGACGTCACAGTAGTCGGCGACGTCGTAACCGTGGTCGTGCTGGGGCGAGGGGTAGAAGGGGCTCAGCCACAGGCCGTCGACCCCCAGGATCTTCAGGTAGGGCAGGCCCGCGCGGACGCCGGCCAGATCGCCGACGCCGTCGCCGGTGCTGTCCAGGAAGCTCCTGACGTACACCTGGTAGATGACCGCGTCGCGCCACCAGCGGTGAGTAGCGGCGAAGTCACGGTTCGTGGTCTGCACATCGTCTGTCAATCGCATGGGCTGTCACTGAAGTGTCGTCCGTCGAGGGAAAAACCCAGGCTAGTCGAGCCGACCGGCCGTGTACCAGACGGTTCAGTGTCTCAGTCCGTGCGCGATCCCGTCGTCACCCCTGCCCAGCTTCAGCATCGCCGCGGCGACACGTGCGGCGAGCACGCCGGAGACCGTCGTGGGACTCAGGAGCGGTCCTGAGTCTGCGCAGCCGAAGCCCAAGTCCGCGGAACCAAAATCGGCACAGACCACGGCGATCCGGCGCGCGCCGAGCGTTTCGCAGCGATCCTGGACCTCATCGGGTCCGGGGTCGCCGCCGCGAAAGGCGACTTCCACCCAAGGAAGCCCGGTGCGCACCTTGACCAGATGGGCGATCCGGCACAACTCGGCGTCGTCGAACCGGTTGGCGGCGTTCGCGGTCAGCATTACCGCGAGGTCCGTCGCGTCGAACGGCTCGACCGCCCGCGCCACCGCGACCCGCAGCCACCCGGTCAGCAGCGTCGCGCTGCCGAAGGGGTCGGCCAGCACGACCCGGCCGGCCGCCGCGCCGCAGGTCACGGACATCAGCGTTCTGGCGGTGTCGGTGACCAGACCCGGATCCCGCCCGAGCGTCATCGGCACCACGCACACCGGGTGATCGGTCATATCCAGCGCGTGCCGCACGGCCTGGCGAAGTTCCCGGTGCGCCGACGCCGCGCGAAGCAGCGGTCCCCGCTCGCGGGACGGCTCGACAGCCACGTCGGCGCCGCCCTCGTGGCCTCCGACCAGGACCACGGCGGCCCGCGCGGCGCCTGCCGCCGGCAGTACCGGCGTCCCTGACTTGTCCGCACCAGGTGCCCCGACTCGGACCAGGTCGTGCATGCGGTTCGGGGCGGCTCGTCCAGTCAGTGCGCTCATACTTCCTCGCATGCTGAGTCCTCGGTCTGCGGTGTGCGCGCGCCTTGTGTCCTGATCGCTGTGAGGTAAACAGCCGGTTTGGCGGCGCGACAACCGGCCACTACCAAGAGCGGCGGAAACGGGTTCTGCCGAGGAAGGAAGACGATGACCAGCGACGTACCGACCACCGCAGAGCACGAACTGACCACCGCAGAGCAGGAGCCGAACACCGAGATCCCCAACGCCGTCCTGGTCGGCGGTCCGCTGGCCGGCCGTGCGATCTTCGCCCCGGCCCTCGACCAGGAGGTGAGGCTCGAGGACGACAACGGCGTCGTGCAGGAGTACCGCCCCGAGCCCGGCGCGTTGCAGTCCGTGGAGGGCCAGCCGGTCGACCTGGCCGTCTATCACCACTACATGCCCGCGCGCGACGTCGACGCCAGGGAGTCCTGAATCCTCACCTCCGCGGCGGCGGTCCCGTACTCGCCCGCACCAGCAGCCGCGCCGTGCTCTGCTCGAACGAGCGCGGCGGGCCGCCGTCGACCATCTCCATCAGGACGCGCGCGGTGTTCCTTCCGAAGGCCTGGATGTCCCACGACAGCGCTGTGAGGCCGGGGCGCACCAGCACGCACAGCTGCGAGTCGTCCCCGGCGGCGATCGACAGCTCTCCGGGCACTGAGATGCCCATCTCCTGCGCCACGTTCAGCGCCGCCACCGCCATCACGTCGTTGTCGTACAGGATCGCGGTCGGCCGGTCACGGCGGGACAGCAGGGTGCGGGTGGCCTGCGCCCCTTCCTCGGCGCTGTAGTCGGTCTCGATGATCGGCGGCTCGGGAAGGCCCTGGCGGGCCATGGCCTCGCGGAAGGCCGCGATGCGCAGCTGGGTGTGCTCCAGCGCCGGCAGTCCCGCGACCCGGGCTATCGTGCGGTGGCCGAGCGCCACCAGGTAGTCGACCGACGCCTCGACCGCGGCCGCGTCGTCCTTCCATACCGTGCCGAGGCGCGCGGCGGCGGCGTCGCTGCGAGGCGGGCCCGCCAGCACCGCCGGGATGCGCAGCTCGGTCAGGACCGGGATGCGCGAGTCCTCGGTCCACAGGTCGGTGACCACGATGCCGTCGATCCGCCGCTCGGCCCAGGCCAGCCGCATCGCCTCGATCGCCGCCTCGTGGTCCTCGACCACTTGCAGCAGCAGGGCCACGCGTTGTTCGGAAAGCTCGCGCTCCAGCCCCGCGATGAAGCGCATGAAGAACGGCTCGACGCCGAGCGTGTCGGCGGTGCGGGCGATGATCAGCCCGACGCTGTGCGCTCGCGCCCCCGACAGCGACCTGGCGGCCAGGCTCGGCCGCCAGCCCAGCTCGTCGGCGATCTCCAGGATCCGTTTGCGCGTCTGCTCGGACACGCCGGGGCGGCCGTTCAGCGCGTACGACACCGCCCCGATCGACACCCCCGCGCGCGCCGCGATCTCCGCGATCGTCGCCCGCTTCGCCGGTCGGTTCACCGGCCGCCCCCGACGGCGGCCGTGGTGACCAGCTGGTTCGCCGATCGCAGCACCGAGGGATGCACGAACGCCCCGGGCTCCACGTCCGCCGACGTGCGCACCTCGAACACCGCCCGCTCGCCCGGCAGCAACGTCACCAGCGCCTCGTCCACCTGCGCGTCGTCGACGACCTGATCGGCCAGCAAAGTCAGGTCACGGACATAGACCTCGGCTGTCACCGTGACTCGGTAACCGGTCGCGCCGTGCTCCACCTCGGTGCGCAACCGGGCCCCGGGCAGCGCGGCGTTTACGTCCTCCCGGAACGGCCTCAGCGTCCGATCCGCTCCGAGCCCGGCGGCGATGAGCTCGCGCGCCGGATCGTCGGGTTCGGTGATGCGCGGCGGCAAGGTCCACGCCGCCGTGCCGCGCGCGGCCACCTCGACGCTCACCATTTTGCTGGCCAGCGCCGTCCCGTCGACGTCGAACCGCGTCACCGGCACCTCGGCGCGCCACGGCTCGGCGCTGTCGTTCACCGCGATCAGCGTCAGTCCGCCGGGGCGCGGCTGGATCGTCAGAAGTCTGTCCCGGAACGCGCGGCGCAGCGCGTACCACAGCGGCTTGCGCCGTCCGTCGCCGTCCACGGCGGACCAGGACACGACCGGCCACACGTCGTTGAGCTGCCACACCACGGCGCCCATGCAGTGGGGCATCAGCGAGCGCAGGTGCTCGACGCCGAACGCCACGGCGCGCGCCTGGTTCAGCGACGTGGCCCAATGCCAGTCCTCGAAGGTGGCCGGCGCGGGCAGGTGCCCGGCCAGGCCCCGGGCGAGTTTGCCGTCGCCGTCGTCAGCCTTCTGATGGACGAGCATGACCGGCGAGCCGACGCGCAGTGGTCTCTCCCGGACGGCGCGGGTCAGTGTGCTCAGGGCCGGCGGGCCCTGGAAGCCGAATTCGGAGGCGAAGCGGGGCGCGTGGTCGCGGTACCGGGTGTAGTCGAGCCGGTTCCACACGTCCCACAGGTGCATGGTGCCGTGGCCGGGATCGTTGGGGTGCGATGCGGGATCGGGGGAGTAGGGCGATCCGGGGCAGTAGGGGCGGGTCGGGTCCAGTTCCCCGACGATGTCGGGCAGGATCCGGCTGTAGTACTCCCATCCCCAGCTGCGGCCGTCCAGCTCCTCCTGCCACCCCCAGTCGTGGTAGCCCCAGACGTTCTCGTTCCCGCCGTTCCACAACGCCAGCGACGGATGCGGGCTCAGCCGGGTCACGGCCTCGCGGGCTTCGGCGACGATTTCGCCGCGCAGCGGTTCTTCTTCGGAGTAGGCGGCGCACGCCAGAAGGAAGTCCTGCCAGACCAGCAGGCCGAGTTCGTCGCAGAGGTCGTAGAAGGCCTCGCTCTCGTAGATGCCTCCGCCCCAGACCCGGATCAGGTTGACGTTGGCTTCGCGGGCCTGGGCGAGGCGTCGCGCATACAGCCCGGGTCCGACCCGGGAGGGGAAGCAGTCCCCTGGCACCCAGTTGACGCCGCGCACGAACACCGGCCGGCCGTTGACGACCAGCGTGAACGGTGTGCCGTGCTCATCGGGCGTCGTATCGAGCTCGACCGTGCGGAACCCGATCCGGCCCTGCCACTCATCGAGGACACCGTCGTCGCCGGCCAACCGAACCGCGACGTCATACAAAGGCTGCTCGCCGTACCCGTGCGGCCACCACTTCTTCGCCTGCGGCACCCGAACCTCGGCGAAAGGCGAAGACAGCCCGGCGGGCACGTCGACCACGCTCCGCACGTCCCCGACCGATACTTCCATCCGAAGCGGGACCGAGGACTCC
>Ga0207671_10000465_pt1 | contig 55491 bp, 38 predicted proteins | sample KBSC24metaG_FD_184352 | JGI IMG/M metagenome (GOLD analysis project Ga0207671, IMG submission 184352) | Corn rhizosphere microbial communities from Kellogg Biological Station, Michigan, USA - KBS C2-4 metaG (SPAdes) (version 2) | ecosystem: Host-associated > Plants > Roots > Rhizosphere > Soil... | reverse complement strand
GCCGTGGCCGTCGTGCTCGCCCAGAGCGCTCATCAGGTCTCGGAGACGTCCGATCGCGAGCCCCACGGCTTCACGGGGTGTCGGCGCGGCCGCCTGGACCTGAAGGGGCCGGCCGTCCATCGTCAGGCCGACCCGGGCCACGGCGCGACGGCTCGGCCGGGCGACGGCTCCATCGTCGCCCGGCGAGAGGCGCACAGTCGTTGCCGAGACGTTCGCATGCGACCGCTCCGCAAGTGCCCTGACCGCGTCATGCGCGGCGGCCACGACGTCGTCGGACGCCGCGTCCCGGAGCCGGCTGTCGCGTGCGGCGGTATCCCGGGGCTTCACGTCTTTGCCGACCTGGCTGTCAGCTCAGCGGCACCACGGCGACCGGGCACTCCGCGTGCTGCAGCAGGTTGTGGGACACCGGGCCGATGAGCATGCCGTGGCGGCCCTCGGCGTGTCGGCGTGCGCCCGTGACGAGCAGGTCCGCCCGCCGGGAGGCCTCGACCAGCAGGCCCGCGGCCGAGCCGATGGCTAGCTGGTGGAAGGGGTGGGTCTCGGGATAGCGCTCGTGGAAGGACTGGACCAGTGCGGCCAGGCGGTCGTCGCGTTCGCGTTCGATGCGGGCGACGTCGTCGGCGATGCCGGGGTCTTGCTGGCCGTATGCGGCGATCCAGGGCTCGTCCCAGACGTGGATCACGGTCAGCCCGGAACCTCGCCGCGATGCCTCGTCGAAGGCGAAGTCCAGGAGAGCGTCGCTGTTCTCGTCGATGTCGACGGCGGCGACGATCCGGTTGCGGCTGTCGTCGGCGTCGCCTCGCACGACGATGACCGGGCAGCAGGCCTCGGCCAGGGTGCGCAGCGAGGTGGAGCCCAGGAGCATGCCCTGGAATCCGCCGGTGCCCCGGTTGCCGACCACCAGCAGGTCCGCCTCGTGGCTGGCGGCGGCGAGCACCTTGCCGGCGTACCCGGCGACGGCGCGCGGCTCGACGGGCAGGTCGGGCTGCTCGCCGCGGACGCGGGTGGCGCCGTACTGGACGATCTCCTCCGCGGCCTTGCGCGCGGTGGCTTCGGTGTCGGCGGCCGTCAGCGCTCCTGGTTCGGGCGGAGTCAGCCAGTGGTAGGCGGTCATGACGACGAGGGTTCCGCCTCGGCGGGCCGCCTCTCGCGCGGCGACCCCGAGGGCCCGCTCGCCCGGCCCGGTGCGGTCGTATCCGACGGCGACTGTGGTGCTCATGGTGAACCTCCGTGGTGGAGCGCGGTTCTCGCCCTTATCTTTCACACTTGCCGCGCCGTGGGGGCGGGACCAGGGCTTGAGGTCCCGATGACATCCGGGCCGTTGGACCCGGTGCGGCGGCGGGTCGCCGGCTGGCGGTCCGGGCGGTGGTCCGGGCGATCCCGGCTGCGGGGTGAGCTGTTCGTCCGCCGTCGCACTCGTCAGTCCTCCGGGACGGTCACGACGGTCACCTCTTCGTCGAGGTCTTTGCGGCCGCGCAGCACCTCGCGGACCAGGCCGGCGGCCTCGGCCCGGGCGGCGTCGTCGGACCGGCCCAGCACGTGCAGGAAGACCGCGGTGGAGCCGGCGGCGTGGGCGATCGTGACCTGGAGGTCCGGGGCGTAGCCGTTGGCCTGCAAAGCCGTGCGCGCGACCCGTTCGGCGTCCCGGCGCATTGCTTCGTCGACGGGCCGGGTGAGGCGTTCGCAGACGCCGGCGAGCTCCTCGGCGGTGCAGATCGCCGAGGCTTCCGACCAGGGAAAGCGGCTGGTGTCCGCCGGACCGGTGACGACCAGCGGGACGTGGTTGCGCAGCGCGCAGGACGTGCCGAACTCGCGGGCCGTGGGCAGGGCCGGGGCGTCCGCCGCTCGCGCGTCGACCACCAGGCTGATGTCCGCGTCGGTGCGCAGCGGACAATGTCCGATCCCGCGCAGCACCACACATCCGTCTTCGTCGGTGCGGTGGTCGGGATGGCAGAAGGAGAGGTCATAGCCGGCTTGGCGGAGCCGCTGCTCCGTCTCGTCGGCTGCGCCCGGTGCGGATTCCGTCAGCAGGACTCTCATTGTGCTCCGCACCTCCTGGGGCGTGGATCTCATCGGGCGGGAGAGGCCCGATCCGCTTCTCGCGGATCCCGATTGCGCGGTGCGCGGCACGGGGGAACCGCTGCTCCGCGTCGCTCGTACCCGGACCCCTCCCGCCCTTCCAGTCGATCGCGGCGCGTACCCGCTGTTCCAGGGCCGAACGACCCGGATGTTCCGGGGCTGACGCCGGAAGGGCCGTTCAGGAGCCGGGACCTTCGCCCCTGTCCCCGCGGCGAGGGACCGGTGAGGCTGGAATCGGGACATCCCATCCGAGGGCGGAGGACCCCATGACTTCTCCCGTCGTCGTCGGTATCGACGATCTGCACCAGAGCCCCCACGCACTGGAGCTGGCGGCGCGCGAAGCGGAACTGCGGGTCGCGCCACTGTGGATGGCCCATGCCTACCGTCGGGTACCGCCGGCGGCAGTAGGCGTGCCCGGTGGGAGGATGCTCGAGCAGACAGTGCTTGACGCGGCCATCGAGCCGCTGGCAGGAGCCCTGAAACAGGTGCGCGCCGACCATCCCGGGATGTCGATCCGGACTTATGCGCTGGCCGGCCCGCCCGCGCCGGGTCTGGCAGCCCTGGCCCACGATGCTTCGCTGCTGGTGCTCGGCCACCGCGGCCGTGGCGGCTTCGCCGGGATGCTGCTCGGCTCGGTCGCGCTGCGGACCGTGGCCCACGCCGGATGCCCGGTGGCCGTCGCACGCGGCGAGCGGCGGGAGATGAACCGCGTGCTGGCAGGCGTCGACGTCGACGACCCCACGGCGGGCCGGGCCCAGCTCGGGTTCGCCTTCGACGAGGCGGTCATGCGCGCCGCGGACCTCGTCGTCCTGCACACGTGGGAGGACCAGGGCGCCTTCTACCCCGATCCCGTCGGCGACTACACGCGTGATCACCTCACGGCGCTCGACGCCGACCACCGCGAGCGCCTGGAGGCGATGCTGGAGCCTTGGCGGCACGAGTACCCCGATGTCGCCGTCGATCTCCTGGTGGAGGGCGGTTCCGCCGCCCGGCACCTGGTCGAGGCCAGCGGCCACGCCGATCTGCTGGTGATGGGCGGCCTGCCGCGGCGGGACGGTGAGGGGATGCGGCTGGGCGGGCTGACCTATTCACTCCTGCACCACGCGCAGTGCCCGGTCGCCGTGGTCCCGGAGCGCGTGGTCCCGGAGCGCTGATCGTCCCGGAACGCTGATCCGCGCAGAAAGCCGATCCTGTGGGGTCCCGGCAGGCCGGTAGCCCGGCAGGCCGGCCTGCCGGGCTACCGGTGGCATGGTGCTCGCCGGCCGGCCTCTCACAGCTCCCGGAACACCCGGTCGGCCGTCTCCCGCACCTGCTCTGCCTCAAAGGCGAGCTGGACACCCTCGGCCTTCCACGAAGCCCGGGCTCCGAGCCGCCACCAGTGGGGGCGACGGTGTTTCCAGTCCTCGGCCGCCGCTTCCCAGCACAGGTCCTCGACCACGAGCGCCGTCGCCGAGGGGGATTCGGCCAGGAAGCGTGTGGCGACGTGGCCGCCCGTGGTTTCCAGGTGGAGGTTCCACGTCGGCTGCCCGCGGTGTCGCGTGCGCGGATGCCGTTCGATGTCGACCGGGTTGTGCGGCACCGGCTTCGGTCCGGGCCGCGGCGGCTGAGGCGGTTCGAAGTACATGATCGTGGTCCTCTGGCACTCCCGGGCTTCCGGTTGTCCGGAAGATCCCTCTACGACGACGCTATGGCGGCTCGTGCGGGATGTGCAGGGACGAAAGAACCGATCACGGTGGGCCTATCGGCCCGCCGATCACCGCCCTCAAGGCAGGAAGGCCCGCCCGCCTGTCTTCCTGCGGTTCTGCATGGGGACCCGCGCACTGATCACGACCTGGGTCCGCCCGGTTGTCCCGCCGTCTTCCGGCGGCCCGATCCGGCCGTCGGCGACGAGCAGCACCCTTTCGGGGTCCGGGTGCTCCACGATCTTCGTGCCGAGGGTCTTGGAGTACGCCACGAGGACCGCACGCGGGTCGCGATGAGCGCCGCCGTGCTCACGGTCGAGCGAATGGATCTCCGCACGCACGATGCGGGACGGACCGACGCGCCAGTGCAGGAGCGGTAGCGGTTGTCCAGTACCGGGCCCGTGTTCGTCGATGAACGCTGTCAGGTCCTGGAGCGCGTCGCATTGGCTGTGCCACAGGTCTTGAGCGATAGCGGTGGTCATGACGCCTCCCTCGATGATCGCCGGCCGCTTCGGCCGGTCAGGCCAGTGCTCTTGCGATTCCATGGTCGCCTCTGACCGCGGCGGGTACCACGGCCGAAAGACGGCGGGTACCACGGCCGAAAGACCCGGTGGCCGATGACCGACGGCGCTCGGAGGCGCTGCGGGTTTGCTGGCGCACCGGGCAGCGCTGCGAGCCTGCTGGCGCACCGGGCATTCCAGCGCCTCACGTCCGCGGAACGATCACCACCGGGCACTCGGCGTGGTGCAGCACCGCGTGGGCGATGGGACCCACCCGCATCCCGAGGCTGCCGTCGCCGCGCCGGTGTGCGCCGGCGACGATCAGGTCGGTGGTCTTACCGGCTTTCACCAGGGCCGCGCCCGGGGATTCATCCGTGACTTCGATATCGAGCCCGACATCCGGGTACTTGGCCAGCCAGGGGTTCAGCAAGGTCTCCAGCGCGGCGCGGGCACCGACCGCGGCACGGGCCTTGGCGAGAGCGATCTCGGCGGCTATCCCCGGATCGGAGCCGCCGGCGCTGTTCACGCCCCAGGCGTTGATGACGCACAGGCGGGCCCCGCGGAGGGCGGCTTCGGCGAACGCGAACTCGATGCTCTCCTCGCCGGGGTCGTCGATGTCGAGCCCGAGGACGATCGAGCCGGCCGGCTCCGCCGGCGTGCCGCGCACGATCATCGTGGGGCAGGACGCGAATCCCAGCGTGCGCATCGACACCGAACCCAGCAGCAGGCCGGTGAAGCCGCCACGGCCGCGGTTGCCCAGGACGAGCAGTTCGGCGTCGCGGGCGGCCGCGGCGATGACGTCGGCGGTGGCGCCGGCGATGGCCCGGGAGCCGACAGACATACCGGGATGGTGTTCGCGCAGCCACCGCACTCCGGTATCCGCCATCTCCTCGGCGCCCGTCTTCAGCGCCGCCTCCACGTTCATCGGCACGTAGGCCACCGGGGTCGTCACCGCGATCCAGTGGAAGGCGGTCACGACCTCGACGGCCGCGCCGCACCAGGCTGCCTCGCGGCCGGCCTGGGCCAGCGCGCGATCGGCGGACGGGCTCCGGTCGTATCCCACGACGACGGTGGGCTTCATGGCGGGTCCTTCTCGCCGGCGAGGCCGCGGACGGTGCGGCGGGGCGTGCGCTCAGGCCAGGACTTTCTCCTTGGCCCGCTGGAACTCCTCCTCGCTCAAGACACCGTCGTCCTTCAATCCGGCCAGCGCGCTCAGCTTGGCCTGGGTGTCAGTGCCGTTGCTGCTGCCCGCTGTCTTGCGGATGTAGTCGTCGAGTTCCTTCTGGTTCTGCTCGGCTTGGGAGACCTCCCGCTCGCCCATGCTGCCGCCGCGCGCGATGAGGTAGACGAACACCCCGAGGAACGGCACCACGCAGACGAAGATCAGCCAGCCGGCCTTGCCCCAGCCGGACAGTTTGTGGTCCCGGAAGACGTCCGCGATCACGCGGAACAACAGCAGGAACCACATGACCCACAGGAAGAACCAGAGCATTATCCAGAATGCGTTCAGGAGTGGATGTGACATGGTGTTCCTCCTTTGCTCGCCCCTTTGTGCCTTACAGAGGGGCCGGTCTTTCGTCAGGTCTCGGGAACGATCACCACCGGGCAGTGCGCGTGGTACAGCACCGCGTGCGCCAGACCACCCAGACGGATCCCGTCGCCGTCGCGGGCCCGTCGGCCGCCGAGCACCACCAGGTCGGCCAAGCGGCTGGAGTCGACCAGCACCCGGCTGGGTGTGCCGGTGAGGACCTGAGTCTCGACAGCCATGCCGGGGTACTTCTCCCGCCACGGTGCGACCAGGGCCTCCAGCGCTGCGCGGCGCTCGTCGTTCAGCTGGTTCAGCCACCGGCGCGGGAAACTGCCGAGAGCGCCCCGGTAGCGGTAGCCGGGCTCCTGCCAGGCAGTGAGGGCGCGCACGCCGTAACCGTGCAGGGCCGCTTCCTCGAAGGCGAACCCGAGGGCTTCGCTGCCTGTGGCCTCGGCGGTGACGTCGACGCCGGCCAGCACCCATCCGGCCGCTGCCGATGGTTCGAAATCGCTGCGCACCACGAGCGCCGGACAGCGTGCGTGGGCCACCGTGCTCAGCGCCGCCGAGCCCAGCAGCATCCCGGCGAAGCCGCCGCGGCCCCGGGCGCCGACCACCAGCAGCGCCGCGTCCTTGGCGAGATCCGCCAGGCACGGCCCGGGCGCTCCGCTCATCGCGTAGGTGTGCACGTCCAGATCCGGGTAGGCCGCGTGCACCTGCGCGAGGGTCGCAGCGAGCAGTTCGGTCGCGGCGTCGCGGATCGCGCCTTCGGCGGTGTCAGCGCCGGGCATCATGCCGGCGGTCGCCGGGGGCAGCCAGTGGTACGCGTGGCCCAGCCACAGCGGGGCCCGGCGAACGCGGGCTTCGTGCGCGGCCGCGGCCATGGCGTGAGCGCTGTGTTCGATGTCGTCGATGCCCACGACGACCGGGTGGCCCGTGGCGTCCTTCATGCGGACATCACTCCTCGACTTCGTCGTCGTCGTGCGGGATCCGGCGTGCGATGACGCGCTCTGTCACGATCTTGATGTAGTAGCCCCGGTCGCCGGGAGCCCAGGGGTCGATGCCCAGCTCGGAGAGCCGGGACTGCTCGGCTGTGCCGGTGATCAGCTTGGCGCGGCCCAGGAAGGTCACGTACCAGCCCTCGCGGGTCGCCTCGTCGATCCGGTCGACCTCGAAGGCGACGACGGTCTCGGCCACGCCGGCGCCGAACATCGAGCCCTTGCGGGTCCGGAACACCGGGTCGCGCCCGTCGAGCTTGAAGTTGACGATGAAGACCGCCGGCAGGGCGTACCGGCTGTACACGATGCGGCCGACCGGCACCGTCGAGGCCAGGTCCAAAGCCTCGGCCTCGGAGAAGCGCTCCATACGCTGTTCCACGGTCATGACTTGATCGTCCCCGCGGCCCGGACCGGGGCAGAAGGGTCTTTGGACCCTACTTCGGCGCGGCTTTGTCCGCCTTTCTCCCGAACCTCGGCCACACTAAAGTGGGCATGTCAGGCGCCGGTGTGGCTCATCGGCTCGCATCCTCACTCTGGCGGAAGGCGGCTCGGGGATGGCCGATCGTGGGTCGGGCGAGTCCCGGAACGCGCTGCTCCCGCAGCTGCGCATGGACGAGCTGCTGGACGAGCTGATCTCCCGGGTGACCCAGATCCGGGCCACCCGGGACCGGGTCCAGCAGCTGCTGCAGGGGGTCCTGGCCGTCTCCGGCGGTCTGGAGCTGGACCAGGTGCTGCACACCATCATCGGCACCGCGACCGACCTGGTGGACGCCCGGTATGGCGCCTTGGGGGTCATCGACAGCGGCGGGGAGCACCTGGAGCGGTTCGTCACCGTCGGGTTGAGCCAGCAGGAGATCGACGCGATCGGGCCGTATCCGACCGGGATGGGCCTGCTCGGCGAGCTGATCCGGCACCCGATGCCATTGCGGTTGCCGGAGATCGCCGACCACGTGTCGTCCTTCGGGTTCCCGGAGAACCATCCGCCGATGCGGACTTTCCTCGGTGTGCCGATCCGGGTGCGGGACTCGGTCTACGGCAACCTGTATCTGACCGAGAAGCGCGGCGGCGCCATGTTCGACGCCGACGACGAGACGCTGCTGACCACCCTGGCCGCGGCCGCCGGCGTGGCGATCGACAACGCCCGGCTGTACGACGAGGCGCAGCGGCGACAGCGGCGCATGGAGGCCACCGCCGAGCTCACCCGTGGCCTGCTCTCCGGCGCTGACGCCCACGATGTGCTGGCCGTGCTGGTCGAGCGGATCCGGGACATGGCGGCGGCGGACTTGGTGACGGTCTTGCTGTCGGACGCCGCGACCGAGAACCTGACAGTTCAGGTCGCCGCGGGCGTGGGCGAGGAGCGGGTCCGGGGCAATTCGGCGTCGATCGCCGGCTCCGAGGTCGGTTCGGTGTTCGCCGACGGGACGGGACGCGCGATCGTCGACGGGGAATGGGACGACTGGTCGCTGTGGAAGGAGCTGGGCCTGGGGCCGGCCTATATCGCGCCGCTGGGCGTGGCAGGCAAGATACGGGGTGTACTGGTCGCGGCCAAACGGTTCGGCGCGATGCCGTTCGACGCCGGGGTCGTGCGCATGCTGACGGAGGTCGGCGGGCAGGTCGCGGTCGCGCTGGAGCTGGCCGACCGCCGGTCGGACGCGGACCTGCTCGCCTTGTACGCCGACCGGGACCGGATCGGGCGCGATCTGCACGACCTGGCGATCCAGCGGCTGTTCGCGACCGGTATGACGCTGCAGTCGGTGTTGAAGATCACCGAGAAGCAGGCGGTGCGGGATCGGGTGAACAAGGCCGTATCGGAGCTCGACGACACCATCAAGGTGATCCGTTCGACCATTTTCGCGTTGTCCGAGCATGCCGCCCCGGGTGAGCAGCAAGGGCTGCGGGCCCAGGTTCTGCAGGTGTGTCAGGACTCGGCCGAAGCCCTCGGCTTCAGCCCGGCGGTCCGGTTCACCGGTCCGGTGGACTTCGAGGTTTCCGACCACGCGGCCGAGCACGCTCTGGCGGTCACGCGCGAGGCGCTGTCCAACGTCGCCAGACACGCGAAGGCGTCCAAGGCCGAGGTCGACGTGACGACCGCCGACGGCTTCCTGACGCTGCGGATCGCGGACAACGGCGTCGGGATCCCCGAGGACGGCCACCGCAGCGGCCTGGCGAACCTCGCCGATCGGGCCGCTGAACTGGGAGGGGACTTCACTCTGGAGCCGGCCGAGGGCGGCGGCGCCGTGGTGGTGTGGCGCGTGCCGTTGAACGACTGAGTCCGGCCGTTCCACCTCGGCCGACGACCTGGACCGGACCGGTCGGCCCGTGCCGAACCGGGACTTCGGACCCTGGCCGCCGGCGGCCGGGGCGACGAACGTGGAGACAGCGCGATCGACGCGCCTGTTCGCCGGGCCCGTGGAGGAATGATGAGCAGCACCGTGGTCATCGGGTACGACCAGACCGCGCACAGCGACCTCGCCCTGGCCGAAGCGGCCCGCGAGGCCCGGATGCGCGGCGCGAGTCTGAACGTCGTCACCGCGTTCCGGCGCCCGGTCCGGCCCGGATCGACCCCGGTCTCGGAGCCGGATCCGCAGGATGCCGCCCGCAAGAGCGCCGAGGCCGTCGCCCGGCACGGTGTGGACCGCGTCCGCGACCGCCAACCGGGCCTGTCGGTCACCCCGTACGCGCTCGTGGGGGCCGCGGGCAAGATCGTCGCCCAGGCCGCCCACGGCGCCGATCTGCTGGTGCTGGGCACTCGCGGCCGAGGCGGCTTCGCCGGCCTGCAGATGGGCTCGACGTCCATGCGCGCCCTGGCCGACGCCTGCTGCCCGGTTCTGGTCATCCGCGGCGAGACCGGCGTCGACCACGGCCGGATCGTGGCGGCCGTCGACATCGACGAGCCGTGCGAGCCGGTCCTGGCCTTCGCCTTCGCCGAAGCGTCCCGGCGCGGGGCCGGGCTCACGGTGATCCACGTGTGGGACGAGCCGTGGATCCTGGCCTACGGCCAGGAGGATCCGGGTATCGCCGACGACATCGCCGTGATCGAGCGCGACCGCGAAGACCGCTTGGCCGCCGTCGTCCGCGCCGTCCAGCCCCGCTATGCCGACGTCAAGCCGTTCCACCAGGTCGCGACCGGCTCCGCGGGCCGCCTGCTGGTCGAGGCCTCCCACCATGCCGACCTGCTGGTGACCGGCGCGCGGCGGCATGCCGAGGGCCGTCACGGGATGCAGATCGGTCCGGTGACCCAGACGCTGTTGCAGCACTCCGAATGCCCGGTCGCGGTGGTGCCGGTGTCGATGGGCTGACCGGCCCGGCGGGCATGCCGACGGTGCGACCGCGGCGCCGGACTCGACCTGGAGGACAACCATGGGCGACACAGTGAGCGTTCCCTGGGACGACCGCCTGCTGGAGTACGACTTCGGCCACGACCACCCCCTGGCCCCGGTACGAGTGGAACTGACCATGGCCCTGGCCCGATCGCTCGGTGTGCTCGACCGCCCGGGGGTCGAGACCGTGGCCGTCGTGCCCGCCGACGACGACATCCTGCGGCTGGTCCACGCTCCCCGGTACATCGCGGCCGTCAGGCACTCGGCTCACGCGACCTACGCCGAACGCCTCGATTTCGGCTTCGGCACCGACGACAACCCCTACTTCCCCGGGATGCACGAGGCCGCGGCGCGCATCGTCGGGGCCTCGGTCGCCGCCGCACGGCAGGTGTGGACCGGGACGACCGAGCACGCCGTGAACATCGCCGGCGGGCTCCACCACGCGATGCGCGCGCGGGCCTCGGGCTTCTGCGTCTACAACGACCCGGCCGTGGCCATCGCCTGGCTGCTCGCAGCCGGAGCCCGGCGCGTGGCCTACGTCGACGTCGACGTCCATCACGGGGACGGGGTGCAGGCCGCGTTCTGGGATGATCCCCGAGTCCTGACGATCAGCCTGCACGAGCATCCCAGCACCCTGTTCCCCGGGACCGGCTTGCCGGACGACGTCGGCTGCCCCGGGGTGGAGGGCTACGCCGTGAACGTGGCCCTGCCGCCTGGGACCGGGGACGAGGCGTGGCTGCGGGCGTTCGACGCCGTGGTGCCGCCGCTGGTGCGGGCCTTCGAGCCGGAAGTCCTGGTCACCCAGCACGGCTGTGACACCCACCTGCGCGATCCGCTGGCCCACTTGCTGCTCACGGTGGACGGGCAGCGTGCGGCGGCTGAGCGCCTGCACGGCCTGGCGCACCGGTATGCCTCCGGGCGGTGGGTGGCGCTGGGCGGGGGCGGCTACGAGGTCGTCGATGTCGTGCCGCGGATCTGGACCCATCTGCTGGCCGAGGCCGCCGGCCATCCCGTGGCGCCGACGACCGCGATCCCCTCGGAGTGGGTCGCGTTCGCCCGGGCCCGGACCGGCGATCCGGACCCGGTCGCGGTGATGACCGACGGCCGGAACCCGGTGCCGCGAGCCTGGGCGGACGGGTACGACCCCGCCGATCCCGTCGATCGGGCGATCATGGCGACCCGGCACGCGGTGTTTCCGTGGCACGGGATGGATCCGCAGCCATGAGCCGGGCCGAGCGGCACGCGCGTGGCCGGGACACCGGTCACCGGGGCACGGTCGCGGGCCGTGGGGCCGTCGTGCCGGGGGTCAGCCTCGGGGGACGACCACGACAGGACAGGCGGCGCGCAGCAACAGAGGGTTGATGGTGGGGCCGATGTGCGCGTCACCGGCCGGCAGGCCGGCGGCGCCGTGGCGGTGGGCGCCGACGATCACGAGATCGGCGAAGGAAGCCGCCGCGGTCAAGATGGCGCCCGGGGGGCCGTCGACGAGTTCGTGACGGACATGGATGTCGGGGTATTCGGCCTGCCACGGTTTGAGCAGGTCCTCCAGGGCCAGGGCGGCGTTGTCCGCGGCCTGGATCGCGGCCTCGCGCAGTTTGTCGGGATCGCCGGCGTAGACCGGCGGCCAGAAATGCTCCCGGACGCTGACCACGTTCAGGGCGGTCCGCCGCAGCCGGGCCTCGTCGAAGGCGAAGGCGAGCACCGTCTCGACGGGGTCTTCGAGGTCGATCCCGGCCAGGACGGTGCCGTGCGGCTCGGGTCCCCGGCTTCGCACCACCATGGTCGGGCAGACGGGCCGGGCCGCCACCCGGGCCGCCACCGAGTCGCGGACCAGGCCCGCCAGGCAGCCGTGGCCGCGATGGCCGACCACCAGCAGGCCGGCGTCGCGGGCGGATTCGGCGAGGACCGCCGGGGCGGGACCGGCGGACGCCCGGGCGTGGACTTCCAGATCCGCGTGCTCCGAGCGCGCGTGCGCCGCCGCCTGTTCGGCGATCCGCAGCGCGCTGTTTCGCGTGACGGGCTCAGCGGTGCGCTCGGCGTCCGGTGGCGGCGCCGTCGAGGCCGGATCGAACGCGTGGACGACGACGAGTGCCGTACCGCGCCGTACGGCCTCCTCGGCTGCCTCGGCGAGGGCGAACTCGCTGTGCGGCGCCTGGTCGTAGCCGACGACGACACTGGCGTTCATGGTCTGGGCCCCTTCGCTCGGCCCGGGCACAGGCGCGGATGCTCACGGTGCCCCTGCCCGGGGTTCGCAGCTCTCGGTTCCACTGTGAGTCGCCGGCCAAGGCGCGGATAAGGACCTGAGGTCCCGGCCCGCCCGGGTCGAAAGACCCTCGTGTGCCGGGCTACGCAGGACTGGAATCGAAAAGGAGGGACCACCACTAGCCGACTACAGGGGCAGCATCATGCAGCACGTCAAAGAGTGGCCGATCAAGCTCTATCTCTTCGAGGAAGACGGGCAGACCCAGGCGCGGGTGGAGATGCAATCCGACGCCGGCACGCTGGAGTCCGTTGCCGAGGCGCGGTGCGCTCCGGGTGATTTCGAGGTCCCGGAGATCGGCGACGAGGTCGCCGCGGGCCGTGCGCTGATCGCGCTGGGCACCAAGCTGCTGCGCGGCAGCGAGGCCGACATCGAGGCGGTGGAGGGACACCGGGTCCACGTCGACCCGTGACCCGTCGACCCGTGACCCGTGACCCGTGAGCCGCCCGTCCGGTACCGCCTTCGGTAGCCGCCACGGTGGCCGGCGGGTCGGATGAGGTCGGAGGCGAAGGTCAGAAGTGGGGGACGACGACCACCGGACGGACCACGCACCGCAGGAGCGCGTCCGTCACCGGGCCGATCCGTATCCCGACGCGCCCGTTGCCGCGCCGACGGGCGCCGGTGACGACCAGGTCGGCGCGTGCCGCGGCGGCGGTCAGCACCGAGGCCGGCGGACCGTCGATGAGCTCGCCTCCGGCCCGGACTCGGGTGTGGCGCTCCATCCGCTGGGCCAGGATCTGGTCCAGCGCGGCCTGGGCTTCGGCGCGCGGGTCGTCCGGTGCCTGACCGGCGGCGCCGACGCCTGCCGGGGTCTTGGCTGCCGGAGTCTTGGCGGCGTCGAAGGCACTGACCGCTTGGAGCCGCGCCGAGTGGAAGCGGGCTTCGGCGAAGGCGAAGTTCACCACCTCTTCTGCCTGTTCCTGGACGTCGATCGCGGCCAGCACGACACCCCTCGGGTACCGCTCGGGGCCGCGGACCACCATGACCGGGCAGGGTGTGCTCAGCAGGGTCCACTCGGCGACCGGACCCAGCGGCTGCTCCGCGCGTCCGTCTTCATGGCTGCTGCCGAGGACGAGCAGGTCCGCGCCTCGGGCGGCCGCCGCCAGCACCTCGTAGGGCACGCCCGCGAACGCCTCTGCGCGGACGGTCAAGCCCGGGTAGTTGTGGCGCAGTATGTCGGCACCGAATGTCGCGGTCGCGGCTGCCGTGTCGGCTGCGTCACGGTTGTTGGCCGCCAGGCCGGGGTGGTACGCGTGGATGACGCTGACGTCGGCGCCCCGGCAGGCGGCTTCGCGGCCGGCTTCCAGCAGGGCCCGGCCTCCGGCCAGCGTGTGTTCGTAGCCGACGACGACGATGGATTTCATGATTCGCCCTGTTCAGCCGGTGCCGGTGGTGTCGTCGATGTCGTACTCCAGCCGCAAGTCCACCTGCCTCACGCCGGGAATGTCCGCCAGGGATCGCTTCAGCAGTCCGATCTCGCTGCGGCATCCGACGCGGCCGCGCAGCCGCAGCGAACCCGCGGTCACGAACGCGGCGGAGACCTCGCCTCCGGCGTCGATGACGCGGTCCACGGCGCACGTGCGGATCTCCGCGTCGCTGAGCGGCTTGGCCTGGTCGGTGCCGGTGGACTGTCCCGGCCCGGAGCCCTTCACATAGCGCAGCAGCGCCTCCAGGCCGTCAGCGGAAGCATTCTCCTGTCCGGTAGTGCGCGCCACCGCGCGGCGTGCCTGCTCACCGGTTTCGTAACCCTCACGCTCGCTCATGGCTTCCCATCTCCTTGTCACCAGCCTCGTGTCGGCACAGCACGCCTGGCAGAGCCGAAGGACCCGAACGTGCCCAGGTCCTTCGGCCGACTGTCACGCTCACACCCACGGCGGGGCGGGTGATCGGCTTGGCCGTCCAGCATCCCGTTCGGCCGCGGCCACGGCCCGGGAGCCCGTGGCAGGCTGGAATCGAAGGCGTCACCGCCCGGCGGCGAGGAGGAGTCGGTATGAACCATTTCGCCAGCGATCGGCAGGGCGGTTCCGATGCCGGGATCGCGCGCTTGGCAGGGCCGCTGCGCACCCCGGATGATCTGGACCGACTGCTGGAGCGGATCGGGAACGCGCGGATCGTGCTGCTGGGGGAGGCCTCCCACGGCACCGCCGAGTACTACCTGTGGCGCGCCGCGCTGTCGCGCCGGCTGATCGCCGAGCACGGCTTCTCGTTCGTCGCGGTCGAAGGCGACTGGCCGGACTGCTTCCGCGTCAACCGCTGGGCCGGGGACCGCGCCGATCGCGATCTCACCGCCGTCGACGTCCTGGGCCGGTACGAGCGCTGGCCGCGGTGGATGTGGGCCAACGAGGAGGTCGCCGCGTTCTTGGGCTGGTTGCGGGAGCACAACGAGCGCTCCGGCGCGGACGTCGGCTTCTACGGGCTGGACGTGTACTCGCTGTGGGACTCCATGCACGCGGTGATCGACTATCTGGCGAAGCAGCGGCCCGAGGCGCTGGACACCGCGCGAGAGGCGTACGCCTGCTTCGAACCGTACGGCCAGGACCCGCAGCGCTATGCCCGGGCCACGCGGCTGGTGCCCACTTCGTGCGAGGACGAAGTGGTGGCGGTGCTGGCCGACCTGCGGCGGATTTCCGGAACCCTGGACGAGGACCCGGAGGCCGGTCTGGACGCCCGGCAGAACGCCGAGGTCATGGCCGGCGCCGAGCGCTACTACCGGGCCATGGTCGCCGCCGACGCCCGATCGTGGAACATCCGCGACCATCACATGGCCGACACCCTCGATCGCCTCCTGGCCCACCGGGGGCCGCGGGCCAAGGCGATCGTCTGGGAGCACAACACCCACGTCGGTGACGCTCGCGCGACTCCCATGGCCGGACGCGGGATGGTCAACGTCGGGCAGCTGGTGCGGCAACACCACGAGGCCGACGGCGTCGTGATCGTCGGCTTCGCGGGGTATCGCGGCAGCGTGATCGCCGCGGACGCCTGGGGCACCGCGGCCGAGTGCCTGACCGTCCCACCGGCGCCTCGGGGCACCCATGAAGCACTCCTGCACGAGGCGCTCGGCGAGCCCTCCGTCCTGGTCTTCCCGGATCGGCGCGATTCCGGATGGCTGGCCGAAAGCCGTGGCCACCGCGCCATCGGCGTCGTCTACCACCCGGAGGCCGATGAGTTCGCCAACTGGGTGCCCACCGTGATGGGCCGCAGGTATGACGCGCTCTGCTTCTTCGACGACACCGGGGCGGTGCATCCGCTGCACCGCGAGTCCGCTCATCCCGGCGCCGAACAGGAGGCCTGGCCCAGCGGGCGGTGACCGGCCGTTCGGCGCCGGCGCCGGCCGGTTCAGCCGTGGAGGTCGAGCACCGCGGACCGGATGCCGCCCAACGCCTGGTCCAGCTCGTCGAGCGCCTCGGCGACCCGGTCGCTCGCGGTGCCGTCGCCGAGCAGGCTTTGCGCACCGGCCAGGCTCAGGCCCGCGGACAGCAGCGCACGGACGATGGTGTCGGTCAGGTCCAGGACCGCGGTGCGCGCGAGGGTTGAGGACGAGTCGGGCCGGGTCCGGCCCGCGCCATGTTGTCCGTCCAAGTGCGCCGCGGTTCGTCTGCCCAGGCTCCGGGCGAGGGCCTCGCCGGCCGACAGGCCGTAGAGCCGGGTCACCTCCAGGGCCCGGGCCGGCGGGGTGCCGGGGCGGGGCAAGTGCGTGGACACCATGCCGACCAGGTTCCCTGCGGCGGTCAGGGTCATCGCCTCGTAGAGGACGGTCGTGGCGGCCACCTCGGTCGTGACCGCGAGCTGCGCGGCGGCGCTTTGCAGGACGCGCGCGGGGGTGTCGTCGAGGCTGAGCCGGATGAAGGAGGTCAGGTAGGGGTCGGCGTTGGCCGGATCCGTGGCGCCGCGCTTCGCTGCCGCGGCACGCCGGGCGCCGTCGGCGTGTTCGAGAAGTCGTGGCACGTTGCCGCTGCTGCCGCTATTCATGGGACGACTCGCCTTCTAGGCGCACGGAGCCCCCGGAAGTCGTCCATCGCTGGTCTTCCCGCGTGATGTACGGCGACCGTTGTGATGCGTCAACGCTACGCCGGGTTGGCGGAAACGCCTTCTCAGAGGCAGAGGCGATGCCCTCTAGACATGCGGCGCGACAGTGAATTGTTTAGTGAACCAGTCCGTGGCCAGATAAGCGACCCGCTCCAAGGTTCCGGGTTCTGCGAACAGATGCGTGGCACTGGGGACGATCGCCAGGCGGCTCGGCCCGCCCAGCTGCGCCTGGGCCCGCCGGTTGAGCTGCAGGACCTCCTCATCGGCGCCGCCGACCACGAACAGAGCCGGCGCGAGGACCGCGGGCAGCCGTTCGGCGGCCAGGTCCGGCCGGCCGCCCCGGGAGACCACGGTCGCGACCTGGGAGTCGGGCTCGGCGGCCGCCCACAGCGCTGCCGCGGCTCCGGTGCTCGCGCCGAAGTACCCCAGGGGCAGCCCCTCCGCCTCGGGCCGTTCGCGCACCAGGGCGGTGGCCGTGTTCAGCCGGCGCGCCAGCAGCGGGATGTCGAAGACGTTGGCCCGATACCGCTCCTCGTGGCAGGTCAGCAGGTCGAACACGAAGGTGGCCAGGCCGGCGCGGTGCAGTGCGTCGGCGACGAGCAGGTTGCGCGGGCTGTGGCGGCTGCTTCCGCTGCCGTGCGCGAACACCACGACACCGGTCGCGTCGTCGGGGACGGTGAGCGACCCGCAAAGCTGCAGATTCCCGACCGGGATCCAGATCTCCGGATCGGCGAACCTGGCGGGACCGGCGTTCGGCCCACTCGCGATCGAAGCCGTGCCGGCGCCCCGCCGATCGCCGCGTGTCCTGGCCTGGGCCGCGTCCAGACAGGCGACGACTTCCTCGTCGGAGGTCTGGACGAAGTCCCGGTAGGACTGCCCGACGGCTTGGAAACCGAGCGGGGTCTTCGGGCAGACCAGTTCGTCGGCCGCCCCGGCCAGGCGGGAGGTCCAGCCGCGGGGGGCGACCGGCACCGCCAGGACCACCCGGGCCGCGCCGGCGGCGCGGGCGATCTGGCACGCGGCCCTGGCGCTGGAGCCGGTGGCCAGGCCGTCGTCGACGACGATCGCGGTCCGGCCGCGCAGATCGATCCTCATCCGGCCGTGCCGGTACCGGCACGCCCGGCGGTCGAGCTCGGCGACCTGGTGCCCTTGGACCTCGGCCAGCTCGGCGTCACCGATGCCGGCGGTGTCCAGCACGTCCTGGTCGAGCACCCGGACACCGTCCTCGCCGACGGCGCCCATGGCCAGCTCGGGCTGGAACGGCACGCCCAGCTTGCGCACCATGATCACGTCCAGCGGGGCGCCGAGGGCGGCGGCGACCTCCGCCGCCACCGGCACGCCGCCGCGCGGCAGGCCGAGGACCACGATGTCTTCGCCGCGCAGGTGCCGCAGTTCCCGGGCCAGGCGCCGTCCGGCGTCGCGACGGTCGGTGAAGTACATCCTCCAGTCTCCTTCCCACCCGGCGTTGTCGATGCGGGCCACAGGGCCGGCTTGTCATGCGGCGGCCCAGGCGTCGACGCCGTGCGGTCCGGTGCGGCCCGGCTGTCAGGCGGCTGTCGCGTCCGCCGCGACCGTGCGGAGTTCCGGCATCGGCCGCAGGCGCACCTTCCAGCCGTCACCGTCGCGCACGACGGCGATCTCGGCGGCGCAGGACCAGGTGTCCGCCTCGGCGATCGCGCAGGTCAGGCCGCGGGCCACGGACATGGCGGCCTGGCGCCCCTCGACCTCGGCGACCAGGAACTGGCTACCGCCGACCGTCACGGCGCGCACACCCTCGACGGAGTTGATCTGCCGGATCCGGTCCGCGCGCAGGAGATCGCCGTCCGTCGTGTTGATCCAGGCGTGGTACATGGGCTTCTCCCTTCATTACCGAGCCTGCCCGGCCCGGTATCGCCGCGAAACGGTCTTTCGGCCCGATAACGCGCGGCCATAGGTCCTGGACGAACATCGATCGTCGACGGCGGCGCGGACCGCCTCGCGGCGCAAACAGGCCGGACGGCCCTGTTCCCCCGGGCCGAACGCGGCAGATGCTGGAAGGCGGGCATCACAGGAGGCACCATGCATAGCCGTATCCGGCCCGACCGCCGTCTGACCACACGCATGGGCGTGACGATCTTCCTGCTCGGCCTGCTCTACGTGGCGTTCGCCGCGGCGCTCGTCGTGCTGCTCAAATCGGTGGTCCTGATCGTCGTCGTCATCGGAGCCATGCTGTTCGCTCAGTACTGGTTCTCCGACCGCATCACGTTGACCGCTCTGCACGGGCACGTCGTGACGCCCGAGGACCAGCCGGAACTGCACGCGATCATCGATCGCCTGTGCGCGCTGGCCGACATGCCCAAACCGGCCGTCGCCGTCGCCGACCTGGCTGTGCCCAACGCCTTCGCGACCGGACGCAACGCCGACCACGCCGTGGTGTGCGTGTCCACGGGAATGCTCCGTCTGCTCGACGAGCAGGAACTGGAAGGCGTCCTGGCCCACGAGCTGACCCACGTCGCGCACCGCGACGTCGCCGTGATCACCATCGCGTCCTTCCTGGGCGTGGTCGCCGGCCTGATGATGCGCTTCACCGTGTACTCCGAGGTGTTCGGCCGCCGCCGGGACCAGAACACCGCCGTCGTGCTGCTGGCCGTGATGGCCGTCTCGGTGGCCGTGTACGCGCTCAGCTTCCTGTTGATCAGGACTCTGTCCCGCTACCGCGAACTCGCCGCGGACCGGGACGGTGCGATCCTCACCGGGCAGCCCTCGCACCTCGCCTCGGCCCTGGTGAAACTCAGCGACTCCGCGGCGCGCATCCCGAGCCGCGACCTGCGCTCGGTGCAGGCGTTCAACGCCTTCTTCATCAGTCCCGTCGGCGGCGGCTTGTCGGGGCTGTTCTCGACCCATCCGAAGCTGGAGCGCCGCCTGGACCAGCTCGCTCAGCTCTCCGAGCAGCTGGGGCGGCCGATGTGAACAGGAGTGAGCGATGAAAGCCCTGATCATCTACGAGTCCATGTACGGCAACACCCACGTGGTCGCCGAGGCCGTGGCCGAAGGGCTGCGCAGTACGGGAGAGGCGAAGGTCGTGCCGGCCTCGCACCTGGAGCAGGCCGACTTCGCCGACGTGGATCTGCTCGTCCTCGGCGCGCCGACGCATGTGCACGGCCTGCCCCGGCTGTCCACCCGCAGGTCGGCGGAGAAGGCCGCGCAATCCTCGCACGGCCGCCTGGCCATGGACTCCGGCATGGACGCCGAGCACGGCATTCGATCCATCCTCGACGAACTGCCGCGCGGCGCCGAGGCCGCCCTGCCGAAGAAGGCCGCCGCGTTCGACACCCGCCTGTCCGGTCCGGCCATGTTCACCGGTTCGGCCGGGCGGAAACTGGCCCGATCGCTGCGCCGGCACGGCTACACCGGTGCGGCCGCGCCGGCCAGTTTCTTCGTCGATCGGCAGGACCACCTGCTGGACGGCGAGATAGCCCGGGCCAAGACGTGGGGTGAGTCGCTGGCCGGGCAGGTTGCCACCCCGTCCCAGTGAGCTTGAGCCCGGGTCGGCTCCCGCGTGGCTCGAGTGCTGTCCGCATCCGCGAGCGTCGGACGGGCCTGTGATGGTGTCAAGGAATTCGAAATGTTTCGGAAAACCGAATTCCGCAAGCCATGGTGACGACCTGCGGATCCTATGGCCGAAGTGAGCTCCATGAGCTGCGAAACTTTCATTTCACGGCGCGGCCCCACGGCGGCGGCAGCGCCGTTTGCGAAGTGACTTCTCAGGCCGCACGGGAGGCATTTCAGTGATCATTCTTCGAAACATATCCGAAACTCTTTGACAGCTCTTCCTTAGCGTCCTGATACTCCCTCTGAAACGAGCTCCGCTCCGCTCACGAGGAGGACCCATGCGTATCAGACCACGTCTTTGGAGACGTTCCCTGACGGCCGGGCTGACGGCGGCCGCGCTGGCCCTGGCGGGCGCCGCACTCGGCGTCGGCGCACCGGCCGCACACGCCGCGACGTGCAGCGGGTACGTCGGCCTCACCTTCGACGACGGCCCCTCCGACGCCCACACCCCGGGCCTGCTCGCCGCCCTCAAGCAGAACGGCCTGCGGGCGACGGTGTTCAACGAGGGCCAATACGCCGCCGCGTACCCGGCGCAGGTGCAGGCCGAGGTGAACGCCGGCATGTGGGTCGGCAACCACAGCTACACCCACCCCCACCTGATCCAGGAGAGCCAGGCACAGATCGACTCCGAGCTGTCGCGGACCCAGCAGGCCATCGCCGCGGCGGGCGGCGGAACGCCCAAACTGTTCCGTCCGCCCTACGGCGAGACCAACGCGACGCTGCAGGCGGTCGAGGCCAAGTACGGCCTCACCCAGATCATCTGGGACGTCGACTCCCAGGACTGGAACGGCGCGAGCACCGACGCGATCGTCGCGGCCAACGGCCGGCTCACCAACGGCCAGATCATCCTCATGCACGAATGGCCCGCGAACACCTTGGCCGCGATCCCGCGGATCGCCCAGGTCCTCGCCAGCCACAACCTGTGCCCCGGCATGATCTCCCCGCAGACCGGCCGGGCGGTGGCGCCCACCGGTGGCGGCGGTGGGGGAGGAGGAGGCGGCGGTGGCAGTTGCACCGCGACGTTGTCGGCCGGCTCGCAGGGCAGCAACTGGTACAACCTGAACGTCGCGGTCACCGGTTCGGACACCTGGACGGTGACGATGAACCTGGTGTCGCCCGCCGTCGTCTACACCACCTGGAACGTCAGCGCCACCTGGCCGAGCCAGTACGTGATGGTCGCCAAACCCAACGGCAGCGGCAACACCTTCGGGGTCACGATCACCCCCAACGGCCAATGGAGCTGGCCATCAGTATCCTGCAGCACCAGCTGAGCAGATCGACAGCCTCGCGGCGCGGCCGGAGACACCGGTCGCGCCGCCGCCGTATGGGCGGCCCGTTCGCCAGCGGCGCCGGTCTTCCGTGTGAGGCGAAAACCGCACTGAGAGTCAGGTCGTCACCTGGGCCGCCGGTTCGCCTAGGCCGTGATCATCCGGTTCCCCGGCATCCAGACGAACGGCTGGATCCCCGGCGAGGCCCCGGGCTGGATCCCGTCGCAGGAGCCGCTGTCGGCTTTTCCGGTGTCGAAGTAGTCGAGGATGTGCGAGGCGCACTCGGGGGCGAACGGTGCCGATCCGTGGACGTAGTCCTTCACCGTGAACACCTCGCCGCCGATCGCGTCCTGCATCTGGCGCACCCACGGATACGGCGTCGACGTCTCATGTTCGTGCCCGGACATCTCCAGCGATCCCGGGCTCCAGCGCAGGTGGACCGGCTGCGCGGGGAGCTTCCAGCCGGCGCAGGTCGGGCGGAGCCCGGTGTCCTCGCCGGTGACCGGATTCTCGCGCAGACCGCGCTGGTACTCCGCCCACAGCGGCTCGAAGCCGCGGGGGCTGGTGTCCTCGTTGCAGAGATAGGCCTGGTTCGCGGTGGTGTTGAACTGTTCGGGGGCGCCGGCCGGCGGGGTCGGCAGCGGTCCGGGGACGCCGACGACCGGTGTGACCGAGGCCGGCGCCGGGCCGCCGGACGTGGCCGTGGTCAGGGCCTGCAGGATCGTCGCGGCCTGGACCCAGTTCAGGTTCTCGGCCGAGGCCAGGAAGCTGATGAAGGTGCCGTCCAGCGGTGCGGGTATGTCGGTGAACTTCCAGGGATGGGCGTCGGCCTGCCGGTGCAGTGCTTCGACGCGCGCCGTCACCTCCTGGGGCGTCGTGCCGAGTCCGTATGTGCCGTCGTGAGCGGCGAGCCAGATCGCGAACTGGTCGAAGTCCGCCTCGGTCGCCGCGCCGTAGGCGGTGAACCGGTAGGCGAGGTTGGAAGCATCTGGTGACACGACGCTGTCCAGCCACATCCGGTCGATGGTCGAGGGGAACATGCTGCGGTAGACCGCACCGAGCTGGGTGCCCCAGGACGCACCGAAGTAACCGGCCCTGCTCTCGTGCAGCGCGCGCCGGATGGTGTCGAGGTCGCGCGCGGCGTTCGGCGTCGTCAACTGCTTCAGGAAGGCCGGATCCGCGCTGGAGCAGGCGGTGTTCGCCGCCGCTTGCCGGTCATAGAGCTGTTCGGCTTCGGCCCGGGTCAGCGGGCCGGGTGGGACCGGCGCGCCGGGCTCGGGCGCGGGACAGTCGAAGGAGGTGCTGTAGCCGATGCCGCGGGGGTCCACGCCGATGAGGTCATAGTCCTCATTGAGCTGGGCGTCGGTGGGACTCTCCAGCGACAAAGTGGCGGGCATCAGATACCCGCTGCCGCCGGGGCCGCCCGGATTCATGAACAGGACGCCGCGCCGGTGCGCCTGATCCTGTGCCTTCAGCCGGGTGAGCGCGATGTCGATGTGCGGGCCGTCCGGATCCCGGTAGTCGAGGGGCACGCTGACGGTTCCGCATTCGGTGCGTGACCACAGGGCGCGGAACTTGGCGAAGTCGGTCGGCCGGATGCGCAGATAGGTGAGGACGTCGTCGGAGTATTGGGGACAGGCCTTCCACGTGATCGACGGTGCGCCGGGGCCGGTCGGAGGGTGTGGCGCGGCTTCGGCGCCCGCCGCTCCGGCTCCGGCTCCGGCTATGCCGAGTCCCAGTCCGCAGGCCAGCGCTGCCGTTCGTGTACCGAGGGCCATGGTCGTCCTTCTGGTCGGTGTCGGATGATGTGCGCCTCCAGGTCTACGGGCCGGTCGGCAACAGCGGTCGCACGGCGGCTGTTGCACGTTTGTTGACATCGCACGCGGATACTTGGCGCATGGCGACACGACGGCGTCCGCGCACCATCCGCATGCGGCTCACGTTGCTGTACACCGCGCTGTTCCTGATATCAGGGCTCGGACTGGTGGCCGTGGTGCTCTACGTGGTGTTCAGCAAGCCGATCCTGGTCACGTTCGTGGTGCACCCCCTCCCGCCGATCGGTTCGGGGCCGATTCCCGCGCTGCCCCCGGCCCCGCACCCGGCCTCGGCGTCCCCGACGTGGCACACCGTCCGGGTGGCGGCGGCGGAGTCGGTGGCGGTCCTGGCCGCGATGGCGGCGGTCTCGGCCGGATCGGGATGGCTCGTGGCCGGCCGGGTTCTCAGCCCCCTGCGGACGATGACGGCGAAGACCCGCCGGATCTCCGAGCAGAATCTGCACGAGCGCCTGGCGCTGGCCGGGCCGCGCGATGAGATGACAGAACTCGCCGACACCGTCGACGGACTGCTGGCGCGTCTGGAGTCGGCCTTCCAGGCGCAGCGCCGCTTCATCGCCAACGCCTCCCACGAGTTGCGCACCCCGCTGACGATGATGCGCACGTCGGTGGACGTCGCCGTCGGCAAGCCCCACCGGTCGGCCGACGTGGACGTTCTGGCGGGCAAACTGCGCGAGGGGCTCGGTGCTGCCGACCGCCTGCTGGAGGGGTTGCTCCTGTTGGCCCGTGCGCAGAACAGCGGGCCGTCCGAGCACGGTGCGGTTTCGCTGTCGGACCTGGCGTCCTCGGCCCTGCGATCCCGTGCCGAGGCGGTCGCCGAGAAGGACTTGACCGTGACCTGCTCGCTGGAACCCGTCACCGTCTCCGGCAATCCCGCACTGCTGGCCAGCCTGGTCGACAACCTCGTGGACAACGCGATCCGGCACAACGAGCCGGGCGGCTGGATCCGGATCGTGCTCGGTGGCGATGGGTCCCATGCCGTGTTGACGGTCGAGAACGGCGGCGCGGTGTTGGCTCAGGACGGCGTCGAGGGCCTCGGCCGGCCCTTCCAGCGCCTCGGTGCCGAGCGTGCGGGCCGGCCGGGTACCGGGCTCGGGTTGTCGATCGCCGCCGCGATAGCCTCGGCGCATCGTGGGTCCCTGGTCCTGACCGCGCGCCCCGAAGGCGGCATGCGCGCCGAGGTGACGCTGTGAGAGTGCTGGTGGTCGAGGACGTCCGGCGGCTGGCCGACGACATCGCCGAGGGACTGCGCGACCAGGGGATGGCCGTCGACATCGCCTATGACGGACTGGCCGCCGCGGAGAAGGCGGCCACGACCGCCTACGACGTCGTCGTGCTGGACCGGGACCTGCCGGGGCTGTCGGGGGACGTGCTGTGCCGCCAGATCGGGGAGTCCGCCGACCCGGCGATGGTCATCATGCTCACGGCGGCGGCGTCCCCCGGCGACCGGGTCTCCGGTCTTCGCCTGGGCGCGGACGACTACCTCGCGAAGCCGTTCCACTTTCCGGAGCTGGTACTGCGGGTCCGCGCTTTGGCCCGCCGCCGGCCATCGGCGGGTCCGCGCGTTCTGCGCTATGCGGACATCGAGCTGGATCCGGTGATGAGGTCCGCGACGCGACTCGGGGCGCCGTTGCGGCTGTCACCCAAGGAGTTCGAGGTCTTGGCGACTTTGCTGACCGCGGCGCCGGCGCCTTTGAGCGCCGAGCAACTGTTGGAGAAGGCATGGGATGAGAACGCCGATCCGTTCACCCGGACCGTCTCCGTCACGATCGGGCGGCTGCGTCGGAAGCTGGGCCCGCCGGAGGCCATCGAGACCGTGGCCGGTGCGGGATACCGGCTGCGGGTCACCGCCCCGCCGGAACACTGAATCCTTGCGGCGGCGGGTCATCTGTGAGGCGCCGGGGTGCTACCGCGGCCGAGGGTCCCAGTCCAGCCAGGCGCCGCGCGCGCCGGCCCGGCCCAGCGAGAAGACGCGCTCGCGGCCGGACTGGAACACGACCGCGGCGAGGTTCTCCTCCCCGTCCGGTGAGGATGGCGTATCCGGGGCGAACAGCCGCAGGCCTGCCGCGGCCGGTTCCTTCATCACCAGCACCAGGTCATGCCGCGCGCCGAGCTCGCGCGCGAGGCTCGCGAACGCGGTCCGGCCCTCGGCCGGGAAATGCGCGAGCGAGTTCGACGCGAACACGCACGGCACCGCCGGTGCCTGGACCCCGGCGACCGCGTCGGCGAGGATCCGCAGCGCGTCGCCCTTGCGCAGCCGGACCGGCCGCCGTGCGGCCGATTCCAGGGCCGCCTCGAGCCGGGCGCGCCGCGTGGTGTCCTCCGGCCACACCAGCGCGTGCAGCCAGGCCCGGGCTTGCGGGTCGGACGGATCGAGCGGGTTCAGGTCCAGGCCCACGCGTGACCGGATCCGCAGCCCCTTGGTCACGAACGGGGCCAGCGACTTCGGCGTCGCGGCGCCGACGACCGGGCAGGGCAGCACCAGGCCCGAGGCGTCGCCGTGCTCCAGGAGCGAGCCGTCCTGGAACTCGTACCGGTAGCTGTAGCGGTCGGCGTGCAGCAGCAGCCCGGCGCTCGCCCCGATCTCGATCAGGCCGAGCGGGCGCCCGAAGCACGCCTGGGCCCAGCCCAGCGCGGGGAGGAGCTGGGCGGCACGCAATGGTTCGTTCGACTGGATGTCGTGGGTCGCCAGCACGTCGGCCAGACGTTCTCGATGAGCCGCCAGGAACGCCGTGAGGGCGGCCGGCAGCTCGGCATCGGGCTCGCGCTCGCCGCCCAGGGAGCGGTAGTACGCCGCGAGGGCGTCGTCGGGATGGCTGGTGAGCACGAAGTGCACAGCCGCGAAGAACAGTGTCGGTGAGAAGTCCTCCGTCAGCGCCGCGACCGCAGTTCGCAGGTCCGCATCGTCTGCGATGTGCCCCGCGAGCGCGCTGTACAGCCGCGACGAGGCCGTCTCGGACTCGGCGAAGCGGCGCAGACGATCGGGGAGTTCCTCGGCACTCATGGCTAGACCCTAAGGGACTGCAAGTGCGCCAAGACCACGCAGTGTTCACGACCCACGAAGGGCGCGCAGGCTGGTACGGATTTCGTTGACCAGGATCTCGGGCTGTTCCAAGGCGGCGAAGTGCCCGCCCTTGTCGGCCTCGCTGTAGTGGATCAGATTGCTGTAGGCGTCTTCGATCCAGGTTCGCGGCAGGCGTGGGATGTCCTTCGGGAAGACGGTCACCGCGACCGGAAGCGTCAGCTTCGGGCCGGCGAAGGTGAGCGACTTGTTCTCCCAGTAGATGCGGGCGGACGACGCTGCACTGTTGGTGAACCAGTACAGGGATATCGCATCGAGCATGTCGTCGATGCCGAGAGCGTCCTCCGCCAGCCCGTGGTTGTCGGTCTTGGACTGGAACTTCTCGTAGATCCAGGCTGCCTGGCCGGCGGGAGAGTCCGCCAGGGCGAATCCGACGGTCTGCGGCTTCGTGCCCTGAAGGTGGTTCGACCCCCCGAGTTCTCCGGTGTAGAGAGCGAGGGTCTCCACGGCGTGGCGCTCTTCCGGCGACACAGACTCGGGTATCTGTCGGGGAAAGGCGTATTGGGTGTTCAGATGAATTCCGAGGAGCCCCTCGGGTTGGATCGCCCCGAGGGCGGTGGTGACGACGGCACCCCAGTCGCCGCCTTGTGCGGCCCATTTTGTGTAGCCCAGACGCTTCATCAGCTCAGCCCACGCGCTTGCGATGCGCGACACGGTCCACCCGGTCTGCGTGGGCTTGCCGGAGAACCCGAACCCGGGCAGCGACGGGATGACGACGTCGAAGGCGTCGGCGGCGTCTCCTCCGAACGAGACCGGATCGGTCAGCGGGCCGATCAGCTTCAGGAAGTCGACGATCGAGCCGGGCCAGCCGTGCGTGAGGATCAGCGGCATCGCGTCGGGGTGCTGGGACCTGACGTGGATGAAGTGGATGTCCAGCCCGTCGATCTCGGTCAGGAATTGGGGGAGGCGATTGAGCTCGGCCTCCAAGCGCCGCCAGTCGTAGCTGTGCTCCCAGTAGTCGGCCAGAGCCCGGGCGTTGCCTGCTCGAACTCCTTGCGTCCAGTCGTCCACGGTTTCCGAATCCGGCCATCGAGTTCTGGCCAGCCGCTGCTTCAGGTCGTCGATCTCCGAATCCGGGATCGAGACGGTGAACGGGCGGACGAGGGCCGAGGCCGGCGACGTCGGTGTGGTCATTGCCTTGTTCTCCCGGGCTTCGAGGCACGGCGCAACCTTTCGTTGCACACTGCTGTGCAATCTAAGTCATTGCACACCAGTGTGCAACGTGATGTGTTGCACACTGGTGTGCAACACTGGTGACGTGCCCGCCGAGTCCTCCCGCGGCCGCTCGATGAGCGAGACCCGCGATCGCATCCTCGACGTCGCCCTCGCTGTGCTGGGAGAGAACCCCGACGCCGGAATGGGCGACATCGCCTCCGCCGCCGGCGTCGTCCGCCGCACGGTCTACGGCCATTTCCCCTCGCGCCTCGACCTGATCCGCACTCTCACCGAACGGGCCGTCGCCGAGGTGACAGCCGTGCTCACCGAAGCCGGCGCCTCCGAGGCCGAAGCCGACGCGACGTGGGCGGAATTCATCGCGCGCCTCTGGCCGGTGGCGCACCGGTACCGGGTGCTGGTGGCGCTGCGCCGCGGCGAGTTCGGGGACGCGATCCACGGCCTGCTCGGGCCCGTCGACGAACTCCTCGCCGACCTGGTGAAGCGGGGCCAGGACAGCGACGTCTTCGCCCGGCACCTGCCGGCAGGCGTCCTGAGCCAGGTCGCCTACGGTGCCGTGTTCGCCATCGCGGACAGTGACCGGTCGGACGGGACCCTCGGTGTCCGGGCGGCGACGATCACGAGCCTGCTGATGCTGGGGGTTCCCGAGGCCCGCGCGATCGCTCTCGTGGACGACCGGCTCTGACCCGCGGCGGCGAAGTCAGCCGACCGGCCACCCGATCAGCGCGGCCACCGAGCCGAGGACGCCGGCCCCGACCAGGGCGCTGACGACCCCGCGCCGGGCCGCCAACAGCCAGATGGCCGCGGCGGTCAAGAGCCCGTACTGCCACAGATGTTGCAGCGCCGCCGCCAGGGGGATGGCCGAGCCGGCGATCGCCCCGATCACGGTCGGGCCCGCGCCCGTGAGGAAGGCCTGGACGCGCTGGTCGGCGCGGAGCCGGTCGAAGTGTGTGGCGCCGCCGATGACGAACAGGAACGAGGGGCCGAAGGCGATCGCCGCGGCCAGCAGCGCGCCGCCGACTCCGGCGGCGGCGTAGCCGACCACCGCGACGGTCTGGACGACCGGGCCGGGAGTGATCTGGCCGAGGGCCACCGCGTTGAGGAACTGCGCGTCGCTCATCCAGTGGTAGGTGTGGACGGCGTCGTGCTGCATCAGCGGAATGATGACGAAGCCGCCGCCGTAGGACAGCGCGCCGACCTTGAACGCGACCCAGCCCAGCGCGAGGAGCCCGCCGGCTGCGGGTGCGGCGGCCGCCAACGGCACCGATGCGAAGCCGCGCCGTGCCTTCGGCGCGCCCCGACCGGTGCGGATCGCGACTTCCACCAGGCCGGTGCCGACCATCACCAGCACCAGCCAGGGGCCGACCAGCGCGGCAGAGGCAGCGCCGAGTGCGGCGTAGCAGATCCAGCGGATCCGGGCCCACCGGGCAGTGCCGACGCGCTTCCAACTGCCGGGAACCAGGCCGGACGCGGCTTGTACCGCCACGGCCGCGACCGCGGCGCCGGCTCCGGCCGCGGCGCCGCGGACGGCCAGAGGCGGATTCCCCGCCAGGAACAACGCAGCGAGCGCGATGATGAGCACCAGGCCGGGGACGATGAAGCAGAACCCGCCGACCAGCGCACCGAGGGCGCCGCGCAGCCGCCACGCACTGTAGATGGCCAGCTGAGTGGACGCCGGTCCCGGAAGCAGGTTGGTGGCGGCGATGCCATCCTCGAACTCTGTCTCGGTGATCCATTTCTTGCGTTTCACGCACAGGTCGCGCAGCAGCGCGATGTGCGCCGGCGGTCCGCCGAAGCCGATGCAGCCGATCCGCCCCCACTCGCGGGCGATGGTCGCCAGGCTGACGCGGTGGTGCACGGGGGAGCCGCCAGTCTGCCCCGCAGCCGCGTCGGCGGTGCCTGCCATGCGCGCATCCTTTACTCGCGTGCCTGATCACCGTCCTGGTGCCGGGCCCACGGTATCCGATCGATCCGAACGATCGACACCGGTCAGCCCGGTGCCGTTTCGGCGGCTTCGGCTGCTGCCGCCACTCCGTCTCCGATGGGCGATACCGAGGTCCGCCGCAGCGCCGTCACCGCCAGCGCCGCCCCGACGGCAGCCGCTCCGGCTCCGCTCCACCACACCGGCGAGTCGCCGGCGGTGGCGTGGATCTCCAGCGCCGCCATCGGGCCGACCGCGTAGGCCAGGGACACGGATCCGTCGAACGCCCCGAGGTAGGCGCCGCGCTGTGCTTCTGGAGCGAGGTCGGCGGCCAGGGACTGTGCGGTCGGGGTCCAGGCGATCTCGCCGAACGTCGACAGCACCACCACCGCGGCGATCATCGCCGCCGAGGTGTTCGTCAGGAACAGCAGGAAAGGCCCGCCGGTGAGTGTCGCCGCCACCGTCACCAGTACCCGCGGCGGCAGCGTGTCGCCGTAGCGGGTGGCGCGGGCCTGGAACAGCACGATCAGCACCGGGTTCAGCGCGATGAGCGCACCCCAGGCCGAGACCGGCAGGTGGTATGAGGACACCGCCGCCACCGGCAGGAACCGGTCGGTCGCGGCGAGCGTGAGCGTGATCAGCGTGACCGAGGACAGGAACAGCAGAAAGGTGCCGTCACGCCACAGCGCCCGGTCGGTCGTCTGCTTGCCGACCGCCGCGACGTCCCGACGCGGCGGATCGTGGATCAGCAGCTGGGCGGCGACCACCGCGCCCAGGCTGCAGGCGGCCAGGCCGCCGAACATCGCCGGCCAGCCGCCGACCGCCACGAGCAGCGCCGCGCCGGGCGGCCCGAGGATGGTCGACATGCTGCGCAGTACCCGCATCGAGGCGAACGCCGCCTTCCGTTCGCCGGCCGGGACCGCGTCGGCGATCAGCGCCGCCGACGCCGCACCGCCGGGCGGGCCGAGCGGCCCGAAGGCCACGAGCAGCGCCAGCCCGAGCAGCACGTGGTCACCGGCGAGCGTGAACGCCGCGATGCACATCGCCTGCGCCAGCCAGCTGGCCAGGATCACCGGCCGCCGTCCGCGCCGGTCGGACAGCCGGCCTCCCAGATAGCCGGACCCGATCCCGGACGCGGCCCGGATGAACAGGGCCACCCCGACGGCTCCCGCCGCCGCGTGGAGCCGCTGGATCGCCCAGATGGTCACGTACGCCGAGAAGCCCGACGTCGCCAGCCCCTGCACGGCCGTCGCCAGGATCAGGGGCCTGATGTCGGCGGGGACGTCGGGCAGGCCGAACAGCCGCAGGACCCGCAGGCCCGCACGGCTGACCAGGCTGGCGGGGGACCCCTCGTGTTCATTCACGCTGTCGTGCATAGCAATTCCCACAGGCCTCGGCCAGGGGGACGCGCGGATGCGCCAGGATTTCGCCGGCTCGGACGGCCCTACCGTGGTCCTCACCGGGGCGTCGTCAGACAAGCCCGCGCTTGGCGGCGGCGACGCCGGCCTCGAAGCGGCTGGACGCGTGCAGCCGATCGCACAGCGCCGTCACCCGCCGCCGGTAGGTGCGCACGGAGATCTCTAATCTGCGCGCGGCTTGTTCGTCCTTCAGCCCCGCCGACAGACAGCGCAGGATGCGTATCTCCAGTTGCGACAGCTGGGTCCCCGCGCCGGGGCTGGGGTCCGGTGCCGCATAAGCATGGTGGAACGCCCAGGTGGCGACAGCCACGACGGCCGGTGACCGCGATACTGTGCGCTCCCTTCCTGTTCGGTCGTGGCGCTTGGGTAAGACCACGGCGGTCGAGTCGATCACGGCCAGCCACGTGGTCAGCCCCGGCAGCGTCCGTACCTCGACCCCGGTCTGCTGTGTCACTCCCGTCGGCGCGGGCGCCTCTGCCGCCGCGCAACCCGCCGCCGCGGGCGAGGCGCTCGCCGCTTTCGGTTGCCGCTGCGGTGATCTGTGGATCTGCAGCAGCTGCCCGGTCTCCGGCGGAGCCTTCAAGAACGACTCCTCCACCTCGTTCATGCAGTTGAGAATCTCCCAGTCCGCACGGGCCAGGTCGTGCTCCCGGTCGTACCGGCCCAGCACGGCGTCGACCGCCGCGTGCAGCCGGGCGGCCAGGTCCGGACTGTTCGTCGGATCCATGACGGCCGCGATTTCCGCCATGGGCACATTCACACCCCCGAACATCGATGCAACCCCTCCCGGATGGGCGGATCCTTGCGCCTGCGACCCCCGTGGCCGGGCTCGCTCGCCTGAGGCCGGGTGCGCCGATGCGCTGGCGCGCCGCCGCCGGGCCCGATCCCGCGGCGGCTCTCCCCGCAGGTGGCCTGGGCCGATGCGGACAGCCGACTTAGGCATTAACTCGAATCGTGACCTTCTGGTCAACGCCTGACATGGCGCGGATCCTCCCCATCGCGCCATGTATAAGGACTCTTACATGGCGATGGCCCAGATGGCGACCGTCAAGGGGTTCGGACGATGACCACTAGTCGCCAACCTGTGGCGGTCCACCGATGTTGGCCACTAGTGGGCAATCACTTGCTGTCTGTCATAACCCCTGGTGAACATGCATTTCGTAACGGAGGCCAGGGGCCGCCGGCCGTGACGAGGAACCGTCCGCAGACCACGCAAGGGGGACACCGTGACCCTGATTCCCAAGACGAAGCCCGGCGAGTACTCCGCGGAACTGCCCGCCGAGTTCTCCGCAGCCGAGCTTTCCGACTACCTGAGCGTCTACTGCGCCAACCCGCTGTTCCGCAGCGCGCGCTTCGAGGAACTGGAGATCGACGACGATCCCTACCGCCGCCCGGTGCGCCCCGAGGACCTCAGCTTCCTGCGTTTCGACCGCCCCTTCGGCCGCGCCGACTCCTCCCGGCTGTCCGCCCTGATCGGGCACCGCATGCTGCTGAACATCTACGACACGGCCAAGCCGATGTTCGCCGAGAAGATGACGCCGGAGCGCTGGGAGGAGTACCGGCTGTTCTACGGCGAACGCAACCGGGTCCTGGGCGAGCTCGTCCGACCGCTGCTGGAGGACCACGTCTTCGGCTTCGTCCGCGCCGCGGTCGAGGAGCAGGCCGCCGACGCCGACGAACCCGGGGTCACCTCCCTGGCCCACCTGCTCACCGACGTCGCCGGGCAGCGTGCCCGCGCCGCCGAGGAGGTCGTCAACCTGGTCGCCGCGGCGGGGGCGACGGCTGAGGCCGCGAAGATGACCGCGGTCCAGCTGCTGGCCGGCACCATCAACGCACCGCTCCGTGTCAGCCCTCTGATGATCCCGACGGCAGACAGCGGCAGCGGTGCGACAGCCCTGACGAGCACCCGGCGCGAGCCCCACCCGATCGACGACGTCCTCGGCGCGGTCATGGACGCCTGCGGCTTCGGCGTCCAGCCGCACCGCTACTACCAGTACTACCTGCCGTCCACGCTCGCCGCGATGAACTATCTCAACGCCACGGCGCGCGACCACGGCCGGGTCTTCGAGTTCCTCGGCGCCATGTGCGTGCGGACCCTGGACTCGCTCGCGCTCATCGGCGGCCACGGCGCCCGCCTGGCCGAGCTCGCCGGTCCGGCCGATACCGCGCGGACCGAGGCGGCGCTGGTCCGGACCGCTCCGGAAGCGGACAGCACGGCAGCCGTCGAGGAGATCACCCGCACGGTCCTGGAGCCGCTGTCCCAGCGCTTCGGCCCGCAGGCCCTGGCCGCCTTCGACCGCGGCGCGCGCGAGTACGCGATGCTGCTGGACGTCCACCACGACGACCTCACCATCCAGCTCCGCTGGATCGACAGCTCGCCGGCGTACCGCGCCAAGGCCGAGCGCCTGCAGGCCGCCATCGACGAGCACCACATCCCGGTCGCCCTGGACACCTTCGTGGAGTCCTGGGAGGAGTGCTCGACCACGCACGTCCACGACGACGACCGCCTGCTGGTCATCGAGAGCGGCGAGATGGAGTTCTGGAACTGCTTCTCCGGCACTCACAAGTTCCGCCCCGGCGACAAGCTCTTCATCCCCAAGCACCGGCTGCACGGCTCGGTCGTGCTGTCCGGCGAGTGCGTCTACCACCAGCCGGTGATCGACGCCGACCTGGACCGCCGCTATGGCTGAGCCGACCGCCGGCGTGCTGCTGCCGGACATCCCCGGCAAGCGGCTGTTCCGCGCAGACCGCACCGAGCTGCCGCAGGAGGCCCCGGCGTGGCTGGCTCCGGCGATGGAGGTGTTCCGCGCCGACGTCGGCCACGACGAGTACCCGTGCCACTTCGGCCGCAACGCGCTGCACCTGGGCGAGCTGTTCGGCACGTGGATCGGCGGCGACGGCGACCTGCCGGTGCTGCGGGACGACCTCGTCGCCTTCCTGGAGGCCACCCGGCCGTTCGCGCACCGCCGCATGGCTTTGTCGGCCTTCTTCGCCCCCGAGCCCGGGGCGGACCACGCGGCGCACGGCCGCCGGTTCTGGACGGCGTTGCGCGCTCTGAGCGATCTCGACGACCGGCCGTGGCCGGACGAGATCCCGCTCGCGCCGGAGCACAACCGCTGGGAGTTCTCCTTCCACGGCGTGCCGATGTTCGTCTTCGCCGCGGCCCCGACCCATGTCGCACGGCGCAGCCGGAACCTCGGGCCCGGGCTGGTGATGCTGTTCCAGCCGCGCAACGTCTTCGCCGGGATCGAGGGCGGCAGCCCCGCCGGGATCGTCGCGCGGCGGCGGATCCGTGAACGCCTCGCGACCTGGGACACCGTCGAGCCGCACCCGTTCATGGGCGACTACGGCGACCCGTCGAACCATGAATGGAAGCAGTACTACATCACCGACGGCGACGGCGGGGCCATGTACGGGGCCTGTCCGTTCAACCATGGTTTCCCCGAAGCCGCCGTCGGTGTCGGTGCCGGTGCCGGTGCCGAGGCCGAAGCCGTCGTCGATGTCGATGTCGATGTCGATGCCGCTGCCGAGCCGGAGGACTCTGCCGAGGACCTCCACGGTTTCGTCCACAAGCTGTTCGAACAGCAGGCGGCGAAGGCCCCGACGGCGGTCGCCGTCATCGCCGGGGACGTCGTCCTCGACTACCGCACGCTCGACCGGCGCGCCAACCGCCTCGCGCACAGCCTCGTCGCCGAGGGCGTCCGTCCCGAGCACCGGGTCGGTGTCGTGGCCGACCGGAGTGCCGACACGGTCGTGGCACTGCTCGGCGTGCTCAAGGCGGGAGCCGCTTATGTCCCCGTCGATCCCGCGCTTCCCGAGGACCGCAGAGTCCTGATGCTGGACGAGTCGGGCGTCGACGTGGTCGTGGCCTCCGGCCGCCTGCTCGGCCAGGTGCCCGTCGGTCCGCGGCGCCTGGTCGCCGCCGACGGCGACGGCCCCGACGGTCCGCTGTCGGACGAGCCGCCGGCCGACGCCGCGGTCTCGGAGAACCTCGCCTACGTGCTCTACACCTCGGGATCCACCGGGGTTCCCAAGGGAGTGATGGTCACTCAGCGTCAGCTCGCGCTGGCGACGCTGGCCCAGCAGGTCCCCGACCGGCCGTGGCCCGAGGCGTTCCTGCTGCCGATCTCGTTCTCCTTCGACGCCTCGGGCGTCGGCTTGTGGTGGACGCTGACCAGCGGGGGAATGCTGATCATCCCGGCGGACGGCGACCACCGCGACCCGGCTCGGCTGCGGGAGCTGATCCAGCTCTACGGCGCCACCCACACCGACTGCACTCCGGCGCTCTACGACCTGATCCTCGGCCGGGACCCGGCACCGTTGGCCAGCCTGCGCTGCGCGATCGTCGGCGGAGAGGTGCTGCCTCCGGCGTTGGTGGCCCGGCACCGTGCCCTGCTTCCGGACTGCGTGCTGGAGAACAACTACGGACCGACCGAGGTCGCCGTGTGGGCCGCGACGCACCTGCTGCGCGAGGAGGGGGATCTGCCGGGCGACCGCGTGCCGATCGGCCGTTCCATCGCCTGCACCACGGCTCATGTGCTGGACGACGATCTGGCTCTGGTCGCCGAGGGTGAGATCGCAGAGCTCTTCCTCGGTGGAGGCAACGTCGCTCGCGGCTACCAACACCGTCCCGGGCTGACCGCCGAGCGTTTCCTGCCCGATCCGGATCCGTCGGTTTTCGGTGGACGGATGTACCGCACCGGCGACCTGGTCCGCCGCTCCGAGGACGGACTGCTGGAGTTCCACGGCCGGGCCGATTCGCAGGTCAAGGTCCGCGGGCACCGGGTCGAGCTCGGCGAGGTCGAGGCTGCGTTGCGTACTCATCCGGAGATCGCCGAGGCGGCCGCCGCGTTGCGAACGGTCGCCGGTGAGCCGGTCCTGGTCGCGTACCTCGCGCTGGCGCCCGGCGCGCAGCTCTCGGATGTCGCCGTCCGCGCGCACCTGGCCCCGCGCCTGCCTGCCTCTTTCCTGCCTTCGCGGATCATGCGACTCGCGGCGCTGCCCCGGCACGCCAACGGCAAGCTCGATCGCACCGCGCTGCCGGAGCCGGCCCCGGAGGCCGTCCGGTGAAGCTCGTGATGCCGCGACCGGTGTATCTGCCCGCTGATGTCGCCTCCCTGCGGGCCCTGCCGGTCACCGAAGCCGTCGCCGAACTCGGTCCGCTGGTCGCCGCGCGCAGCCTCGACGACGGCGAGTTGCTGGCGCGGTTGGACCGGGTCCCGATCCGCCCGGCCGGGATCAAGATCGACCGATCGGCCTTCAGCGGTGATCTGCCCCGCAAGGAGCGGCTCTTCGCCGTGCACGACGGTTTCTTCGGGGTCTTCCGTGCCGCCGATGCCACGCCCGAACTGCTCGCGCATTGTGTCTTGGTCGGTTATCGCACTGTTCTGCGCGAGGCCATGCGCTGTGGCACGACGCTCGACGAGGCCCAATGGGGCCGGCTGCGGCACGGCATCGAGGCGACCGTCGCCTATCTCCTCGGCCTGCCGATCGGGCAGGCGCGGCCCGCCCAGGTTCCGGCCGGCACCGTCGCGCTGGACCCGCACCGGCGCTGGCGCAGCGGTCACCACGTCTTCTTCCCGCTGATCCAGGCCATCGTGCTCGGCCTGGGCTGCTTCCAGTCCGCGGTGAACGCCGGGCGGATCGAGGAGGCCGATGAGGCGCTGGCCTTCGCCACCGTCGTCATGACCGCCTCCAGCGACGCGATGTGCTTCGCCTCGGACTTCCCGCCCCAGCACTACAGCGGCGCGGTCCGCCCGGCGATGGCGCCGCCGTATCTGCCGGTGGGCCTGTCGGGCGTCATGTCGGAGGACCACGACCTGCTCATCCGCCGCTTCCGCGAGCTGCGCGAGGTCTTCCCGGCGCTGCAGGACCGGCTGGTCCCGCGCCGCGAGGCCTTCATCGCCGCGGTCGAGGACACCTACGACGCGCACAAGCGGGTCTGCGCGAAGTTCGACGGCGAACACGTGGTCAGCCTGCGCATGAGCGCGGACAGCGCGGCCAAGGCCGTCGGCGTGCTGGAACAGCTGGAACGTTCCCGGCTCAACACCCTGAGGTCCGCATGACGACTCCCGAAACCCTCGCCGAGCTTCTCCTCCGTCGTGGCGCCGAGCAACCGGCCCGGGAAGCCCTGACCTTCCTGGGCGACGACGGCACCGCGGTCGAGCTGACGTATGCCGAGCTGGACGCCCGCGCCCGGGCGATCGCCGCGGTGCTCGCCGACACCTGTCGTGCAGGCGATCGTGCTCTGCTGCTCTACCCGCCCGGACCCGAATACATCGCAGGGTTCTTCGGCTGCTTGTATGCCGGGGTCATCGCGGTCCCGGCCTATCCGCCGCTCGACGCGCGGCAGGCGGCGCGGCTGACCGGCATCGCCGCCGATGCCACGCCGGCCGCCGTGCTGACCGAGGCGGCGTTCTTGGAGCTGGCCCGCGACCTGCTCGAACCGGTGCTGCGACAGGCCGGTGTGCAGGCGCGGTGGATCGCCACCGACACCGTCGCGGCGGTCGACGACGCGTCGCGGGTGCGGCACAACGCGGAGCGGATCGCCTTCCTGCAGTACACGTCGGGCTCGACCGGGCAGCCCAAGGGCGTCGTGGTCACCCACGCCAACCTGCTGCACAACTCGGCCTTCATCCGCGACCGGTTCGGCCACACCGAGTCCAGCCGCGGAGTGATCTGGCTGCCGCCCTACCACGACATGGGGCTGATCGGCGGGATCTTGCAGCCGGTGTACGCCGGGTTCCCGGTGACGCTGATGTCGCCGCTGAACTTCCTGCGCGAGCCGCTGCGCTGGCTGCGCGCCGTCTCCGACTACGGGGCGACCACCAGCGGCGGGCCGAACTTCGCCTACGACCTCGCGGTGCGCAAGACGACGCCGGAGCAGCGCGAGACGCTTGACCTGAGCCGGTGGACGGTCGCCTTCACCGGCGCCGAGCAGGTGCGTCCGGCGACGCTGGACGCCTTCGCCGACGCGTTCGCGGCGGCGGGTTTCCGGCGCCGTGCCTACTTCCCGTGCTACGGCCTGGCCGAGGCCACGCTCATGGTCACCGGGGTGCGCTTCGACACCGATCCGCAGGTCACGGGATTCGGCGCCGACGCTTTGGCGACCGGCCGCGCGCTCCCGGCGGCCGGAAACGGTGCCGAGCGGCTGCTGGTGTCCTGCGGCACGCCTCCGGCTGACGGCGCGGTCACGATCATCGACCAGCACAGCGATTCGCCAGTGGGGGAGGGGACGATCGGCGAGATCGCCGTCTCCGGGCCGTCGGTGGCCGCCGGGTACTGGGGCGGCGGTGACGCCGAGGTGTTCAGCGGCGATCACGTCCGCACGGGAGACCTGGGCTTCCTCCACGCTGGAGCGCTCTATGTCACCGGACGTCGCAAGGACCTGATCATCGTGCGCGGCCGCAACGTCGCCCCCGACGACGTCGAGCTCACCGCGGCCGGCGCGCATCCGGCCCTGCGTCCGGGCTGCGGCGCCGCGATCGCCGTCGAGGCGGACGGCGAGGAGCTGTTGGCGGTCGTCCACGAGGTGCAGGGTCCGAAGCCGTTGCCGTTGGCCGAGGTCGCGGGTGCCGTGCGGACTTCGGTGCTGGCTGAGCACGGGGTCGCCGTGAGCCGGATCGTGCTGCTGGCCAAGGGCGGGCTGCCGAAGACGTCGAGTGGGAAGGTGCGGCGCTCCGAGTGCCGCCGGGCGCTTGCGGCGGGGGAGCTGCCGGTGCTGTTCGACGACGGGGTCCCGGCCGATGGCGTATCCAGCGAGCCGACGGCCGACACTGCATCGCCGAATCCGACGGACGCGCTGGTTCTCGACAGCTTGCGAGGCGCCGCAGCGGCCGTGCTCGGAATCGTGGCGGGCGAGCTCGATCCCGATGTGCCCTTGGCGGCCTTCGGGCTGGAGTCGGTCAAGGCCGCCGAACTGGCGGTGCGCGCGGAGACGGCCGGCCTGCGCCTGGACCTGCACGACCTGATGGCGGGTGCTGATCTGCGGACGCTGGCCGCCTCGGCGACGGCTTCGGCGTCCGCGCCCGTCGCCGAGCCGACCGACGCTCTGACCGAGGGCGAGCGCGCGATGTGGTTCCTGCATCGGCTGGCGCCGGAGTCCACGGCGTACCACCTCGGCCATGCCGTTGAGATAACGGGCCCCTTTAGCGCTGCTCGTTTCACCGAGGCTCTTAACACCGCAATAGCCCGCCACCCGGCACTGCGCACACGGTTCGGCGTCCGGGACGGGGAGCCTTACCGGATCGTGGGGGAGTCGTCGGTCGATGCGGCATCGATCGGTCACTGCGCCGATCCGGGCACCGCCGTCCAAGCCCTGATCGAGGAACCCTTCGATCTGGAAGCCGGTCCGCTGTGGCGGGTCCGCCATATCCAACTCGCCGACGACCGGCATGTTCTGGCGCTCGCCGTGCACCACATCACGGCCGACCTGTGGTCCTTGACCGGCCTGGTTCGCGAACTGCTCGCCTTGATGACGCCTGGCGCACCGCCTGCCCGAACGGCGCCGACGCCGGCCATGGCGGCTGCCGTCCGCAGCGAGCGGGCCTATCTCGCCACCGCCGAGGCACGCCAAGCCCTCGACCGCTGGCGCGACCGCCTGACCGACCTCCCGGAACCGCTCGACCTCCCCACCGACCGGCCCCGTCCGGCGGTCCAGAGCTTCAGCGGCGCGCGTCATCTGAAGGACCTGTCCCCGGAAACAGCCCGCGCGGTCGAGGAACTCGCGGCCTGCGAACACGTCTCGCCCTATGCCGTTCTGCTCGCTGCCTATGCCTGGCTTCTCCACGCCTACACCGGCGCCTCCGATCTGGTCATCGGTGCCCCGGCCCCGGGCCGATTGACCGCGCAGAGCGCCGATGTGCTCGGGCTCGCCGTCAACGTGGTGCCGGTGCGGTGCGAGCTCACCGACGGTGCGACGTTCCTCGAAACGGTCCGGCACGTCGCCTCCCGCCTGCGCGAGGCGCTGGCCGGACAGCGGATCCCCTTGCCGCGCCTGGTCGAGATGGCCCAGCCCGACCGCGATCCCGGCCGGAGCCCGCTGTTCCAGACGCTGTTCGCGCTTCAGCAGGCACCCGCCGGCGATCCGCTGGCCGCGTTCCTGCTCGACGCCGGATCCATACAGGTCGGCGGACTTCACGTCTGTTCGCTGCCGGTCGCGGTCACCGGTGCCCAGCTCGACCTCACCGTGGAGATCGTCCGGACGGCCGGGACTTTGCGCTGCGGGCTCACCTACGACACCGCGCTGTGGGACGCCGAGACCGCTGTTCGCTTCGCCGACCACTTCGCCACGCTGCTCGGCCAGGCCGTCACCGACCCGGCGGCGACGGCCGAGGAGATCGACCTCTTGTCAGCTGTCGAACGCGAGTCGGTGGCGACCGAGTGGAACGCACAGCGCGTGTCAGTGCCCGATGAACTGATCTACACGGCTGTCGATCGACACGCACAGCAGACACCGCAGGCCATTGCGATCCGCGACGGCGAGCGTGACATCTCCTACGTCCGGCTGAAGCTTTGGAGCGACACGCTGGCCAACCGGCTGCACCAGCGCGGCATCGGTCCGGAAGACCGGATCGGCTTGGTGGCTGACCGCTCGGCCGAATTCATCGCCGCGGCGCTCGCGATCCTGAAAACCGGTGCCGCATACGTGCCTTTGGACACGGACCACCCCACCGCGCGTCTGGTCGCCCTGGCGAAGGACTCCGGCATCAGGCTGCTGATCGGTCCGCTGGCGCAGACCGTCGGCCTGCCGCAGGCGCTGGGAGGTGCCGTGCCGGTGATCGATCCGGCTGAACCCGCAGTCCATCAGGAGGCGCCCCGCCACACCGGGCGTCCGGACAACGCCGCCTACGTGATGTACACCTCGGGCTCCACCGGCGAGCCGAAGGGCGTTTGCCTCACCCACACCGGAGTCGTCAACCTCCTTGAGGAGATGGCGTGCCAGACCGGGGACGTCTGCGCCTGGTGGACCAGCGGCGGCTTCGACGTCTCGGTGTTCGAGATCTTCGGGGCCCTGAGATCCGGCGCCACCGTCGATGTCGTGCCGGCTGCCGTGCGGACCCACGCCGAGCAGTACGTGACCTGGCTTGCCGACCGCGGCACCACTCACGCCTACGTTCCGCCCTTCGCGCTGGCCGCGTTGGAGGAGCGAATCGCACAGCTGACGCTGCGACGGCTCATCGTGAGCGTCGAGCCCACCTCGGAGCCGTTGCTGCGCCGGATCGTCGCCGGCCGGCCCGGCCTGTCGGTGGTCAACGGCTACGGTCCGACCGAGGCCACGATCTTCGCGACGCTGCACCGCCTCGATCCGGCCGGCACCGGCTCCGGCATGGTGCCGATCGGCCGTGCGGTGCAGAACTGCCCGGCCCGAGTGCTCGATGACACAGGCCGCCTGGTCCCGGTCGGGGTGCCGGGGGAGCTGTGCGTCGGCGGCGTCGGTCTGGCTCGCGGTTATCTCGGGCGGCCCGGCGCGACTGCCGCGGCGTTCGTCCCGGATCCCTTCGCCGATGTGCCCGGCGCGCGGATGTACCGCACCGGCGACGTCGTCCGTTACCGATCCGACGGCCATCTCAGGTTCCTGGGACGCCGCGACCAGCAGGTGAAGCTGCGCGGCGTGCGGATCGAGCTCGGCGAGGTCCAGGCGGTGCTGACCGCGCAGCCCGGGGTCGCCTCGGCGCTGGCCGTGGTACGGCAGATCGGCGGGCAGCCGGTGCTCATCGGCTACGTGGTGCCGAGTACGAGCGAGCACACCGCGGCGGAGAACGGCTCGGCCACCACCGCCGCGCTGAACCCGGCAGACCTTCGCGCGCGCCTGCGCTCCATCCTTCCCGCGCCGATGGTGCCCTCGGCGGTCGTCGTGCTCGACACCTGGCCGGTCACCGTCAACGGCAAACTCGACCGCCGGGCCCTTCCGCTTCCCGAAGCCGTGCGCGGTCTGGGCTTCGAGGCCCCGGCCGACGATCGCGAGCGCGCCGTCGCCGCCATCATCGGCAAGCTGCTCGGTGGGCGCCGCATCGGACGGCACGACGACTTCTTCGACCTCGGCGGCCACTCGCTGCTCGCGGCGCAGGCCGCCCTGCAGATCGGCGGCGCGTTGGGTCTGGACGTCCCGGTGGTCGCGCTGTTCAGCCATCCCACCGTCGCGGGGCTCGCCGAGACCCTGGCGGCGACGGCGGCGAGCGCGGCGCCATTCGCGCCGATCACCGCCCTGCCCCGGACCCACGACGACCCCGACGCCCTGGCCGCGCGCATCGCCGCGCTTCCCGACGAGATCGTCCAGTTGCTGACCGACGAGGTGAGTGGAGCATGACCGATCTGTCAGCGCCCCGGCGCCAGCTGGCCGAGCGCCTGCACGCCGACGCCGAGCGCGGCGTCACGACGTTCCCGGCGACTGCCGCGCAGCGCCGTATTTGGCTGCTTCACCAGATGGCTCCGCACAGCTCGCGTTACACCATGCCGGCCGCGCTGCGTTTGACCGGAGAGTTGGACCGGCCCGCACTTCAGCGTGCTCTCACCAGCGTGGTCGCCCGGCACGAAGCGCTGCGGACCACCTTCCCCGCTGTCGACGGCGTCCCGGTGCAGCAGGTCCACGCCGTGCCGCAGCTCCGGCTGGAAATCCGTGAGCCCAACGGAGTCGAGCCGCTGGATGCGCTCCACGCAGCCGTCGCAGAGCCCTTCGATCTGGCATCCGGACCGCTGGCGCGCGCGATTCTGTGGCCGATCGGCGCAGACGAGCATCTGCTGATGGTCACGGTGCACCACATCGCCGCCGACGCCTGGTCCCTGCCGATCCTGCTCACGGATTTGGCAGCGGCTTACGCCGCTGAGCGGGACGGCACCACGGCGGCCTTCGCGGCGCTTCCGATCCAAAGCGGCGATTACGCGGTATGGGAAGCCGGCGCCGACGCCCGGGCGCAGGCCGACGCGGCTTCCGAGTACTGGCGGCGTGCCCTGGCGCATGCGCCGGAGCCGCTGGACCTTCCGGCCGACTGTCCGCGACCGGCAATCGACGCCGGACCGGCCGCGACCCATCACAGCGTGATTCCAGAGTCGCTGACCAAGACGTTGCGCGCCCTGGCACGCACTTACAAGACCACCCTGTTCGCCGTCCTGCACGCGGGCCTCGCCGCGACTCTGAACCGCTACACCGGCGCGCGCGACCTGATCATCGGTGTCCCGGTCGCCGGGCGGTTCCGTCCCGAAACGGCCGGCCTGGTCGGCTGCTTTGTCAACACTCTGCCATTGCGTACGCTCTGCGATGCCGACACTCCTTTCTCGGCGCTGCTCACAGATGTCAGCGACAAGAGCCGCGAAGCCCTGACCCATCAGGCCGCGCCGCTGGAGCGGATCATCGCCGAATCCGGTGTCGCCCGCCTGCCGGGCCGCGCGCCGCTGTTCGACGTAGGGCTCACTGTGCAGCCGTCCCTCGACACGGCCGAGTTGTTCGCCGGGCTGCAGGCCGAAACGCTGCCGATCGATGCCTTCGACGCCAAGTTCGACCTCGGCTGCCTGGTCGAGGAGGACGGCGACACGCTGCGCGTCGCCTGGGAGTACCGGGCCGATCTGCTCGACGCCGCGCTCGTCGGCTCGCTGGCCGACAGCTTCGCCGCCCTTCTCGCCGGAGCGGTCGCCGACCCGACGCGGCCGATCGGCGAGCTGCCGGTGGTGTCGGATCCGGCTGGGGACGAAGTCGCCCGGATGCCGGAATCTGCTGAGACGATCGTCGATCTGTTCACGGTGGCGGTCACCGCTTACCCGGATGCCTCGGCGATCATCGACGGTGAGCGGGACCTGAGCTATCGCGACCTCGACCGGCTCACCAACCGGATCGCTCGCGCGTTGGTCCAGCGGGGAGTCGGGGCGGAGACTCCGGTCGGAGTGTGTCTGCCGCGCTCCGCTGACTTCGCGATCGCGTGCCTGGCCATCGTGAAGGCCGGCGGGCAGTACGTGCCCTTGGACGCCGGTCTTCCCCCGGAGCGTCTGGAGCTCATGCTCGCCGATGCGGGGATCGCGCATACGATCACCGCCGGGCCGGCCCTTGATTCCTTGGCCGAGACCGACCCGTTGTTCATCGACCAGCCGGAGCTCTGGGCCGACCTGCCGGACACCGCTCTGGGTACCTTCGCGCACCCGGACATGCTGGCGGCGCAGATCTTCACCTCCGGATCCACGGGGCGTCCCAAGGCGGTGGCGCTGACCCATCGCGGTGTCGTGGATCTGGTCCGGCCCGGCGGCTACAGCGGCTTGGGACCGCAGCGGACCTTGCTGTGGCTGTCGTCGGTGTCCTTCGACGCCGCCACGTGGGAGATCTGGGGCACGTTGTTGCACGGCGCGTGCGGTGTCGTCCATCCCGAGCTGGCCTTCACCGCCGAGGCGATCGGTGCCGCGATTCGCGGGCACGGCGTCACCGCGGTGGTCATGGCGACCGCGTTGTTCCATGCGATCGTCGACGAGGACCCGGCCGCGCTGCGCGGTTTGAGCACGGTCCTGATCGGCGGCGAGGCGCTGTCGGTGCCGCATGTTCGTCGGGCCCTGAGTGCCGCACCGGGCCTGACCGTCATCAACGGATACGGTCCCGCCGAAGCGACGACGTGCGTGACGGCCCAGGCCGTCACCCTTGCCGGCGGCGGGTTCGGCGGGCTGCCGAGCATCCCGATCGGGGCGGCTGTCAACGGCAGCCGCGTGGCCTTGTGCGATGCCGATGGTCGACCGGTACCGGCCGGCGCGATCGGCGAGATCTGGATCGGCGGCCCCGGCCTGGCTCGCGGTTACACCGGCCGGGCCGCGCTGACGGCCGAGCGTTTTGTGCCCGGTCCGGACGGTACCCGTTGGTACCGCACTGGAGATCTGGCACGCCGACTCGGCAACGGAACACTGTTGTTCCGAGGGCGCGGTGACACCCAGGTGAAGATCCGCGGCCACCGGGTCGAGCCGGGAGAGATCGAGGCCGTGCTGAGGCGGCACCCGGCTGTCGCGGCGGCTGCCGTCGTCGCGCACGGGTTGTCTGCCACGGACAACCGGCTGGCCGCCTATGCGGTCCTCGTCGATTCCACCGACGTCGCGGAGCTGCGGGCCTGGCTGGCCACGCTCCTGCCCGAGTACCTGGTCCCGGCTTCGCTGACGGCCGTCGATGCCATCCCGGTGACCCGCAACGGCAAGGTCGATCAGGCCGCGCTGCCCGCGCCGCGGTGGGCCGAGCATGCGGCCGATCGGGGCCGGCCGCGGACCGAGACCGAGGAAGCGCTGGCCCGCATCTGGGGCGAGCTGCTCGGCGTGGACCCCGAGTCGATCGGTCCCGACGACGACTTCTTCGACCTCGGCGGCCACTCCCTGCTGGCCTCGCGTCTCGTCTCGCGCCTGGCCGCGCGGCTCGGTGCCGCGCTCAGCCTGGTCCAGGTGTTCAGCCGTTCCACGCTCGCCGCGCTGGCGCAGGCCGTCGCGCAGGCCGAGTCGAGCCCGCTCACCGGTGCCATCGAGCCTGGACCGCGTCCGGCGCCGTTGTCGTATGCGCAGGAGCGCTTGTGGTTCCTGTCGCGTCTGGAGCCTGATTCCCCGGCGTACCATCTCCCGCTCACCGTACGGATCACCGGGCCGTTGGACACCGAGCGGTTGGCCTGCGCGTGGCGCACGGTCCTCACCCGCCATGAAGCGCTGCGGTCGGTCATCGAGGAGCGGGACGCAGAGCTCTTCCAAGTGCTCCGCGAACCGATCGCGGTGCGGTTCGTCGATGCGACCGGCGATCCCTCGCTGGCCGAGCGTCTCCTTCTTGAAGCCGCCCGCGAGCCTTTCGACCTGGGGAACGAGATCCCGGTCCGGGCCCTGTTGATCGGGGTCGGCGCTCAGGAATGCGTCTTTTCGATCGTGGTCCACCACATCGCCGCGGACGGCTGGTCGGCTGCGATCCTCGCTGAAGAGATCGGAACGGTGTACGAGGGCCGGGAGCCGGCCGGACCCGTCGTCCAGTACGGGGACTTCGCGCGGTGGCAGCGTACTTGGCTGACCGGGGACAGGCTGGACTCGCTCACGGGTTTCTGGCGCGCGGAGCTGGACGGCGCACCGCTTGCCCTGGAGCTGCCGACCGATCGTCCACGCCCGCCGCGCCAACGGTTCGACGGCGGCTCGGTGCGGTTCGCCGTTCCGGATGACCTCGCCGTGCGTGTCAGGACCCTGGCTGCTTCGGTCGGCTGCACGGAGTTCATGGTGCTGTCGGCGGCCTTCGCCGCGACGCTGGCGGCCTACAGCGGGCAGCACGATGTGCTGTTCGGCACTCCGGTCGCGGGCCGTCCGCACCCGGACGTCGAGCGCACGGTGGGCAGCTTCGCCAACACCGTCGTGCTGCGTGCCGACCTGTCCGGCTCACCCACCGCCCGGCAGGTGCTGGCCCGGACGCGGCGGACGTGCCTGGCGGCGTTCGCGCACCAGGACCTGCCCTTCGAAAAGCTCGTCGAGACGCTGGCCCCGGAGCGTGACCTGTCCCGCAACCCGGTGGTCCAGGTGATGCTCGCGCTGAACAACACCGCCCCTGCGCGCCTGGAGCTGCCGGGGCTTCACGTGCGGCCGCTGGCTGCCGAACTGCCGGTCGCCCGGTTCGACCTGGCGCTGTGGCTCAGCGATGACGACGACCGAGGAGATGAGGGCGATGACCGGGTTGGCGATGGCGGCCGCGGCGGCAGCGGTGATGACCAAGGCGGTCGTCGCGGTGTCGGCGGTGGCGGTGAAGGCGGCTCTGGTGGGCCTGGTCGCGGTGGGCTCGGCGGGATCAGCGGTTTCTGCGAATACGACACGGCATTGTTCGACCAGCAGACCGTGTCCGGAATGCTCGCGCACCTCCTCGCCCTCCTGGAGGGGATGACCGCTGATCCGGACGCCGTGCTGGAGACGGTCCTGACCGGCGCCGATGCGCGGGAGCTGGCCGGCTGGGGCGACGGATCCGAGCCGATGATCGGCGAAACGGTGCTCAGCGCGGTCGCACGCCGGGCGGCGTCCGAACCGGGGCGTCCCGCGATCGCGACCGAAGACGGCTCGGTGTGGAGCTACGGACAGGTGTGGCAGAGCGCTGCGACATTCGCCGAGCGGCTGCGGTCGGCCGGCGTGGTGCCGGGGACGGCGGTCGGGATCTGCGCCGGCCGGACCCCGGCCACGGTGGCGGCGTTGATGGGAGTCTGGCTCGCCGGTGCGGCGTACGTGCCGCTGGACCCGGCGGCCCCCGTCGCGCGGCTGAAGCGGATGGCGGAGATCGCCGACGTCGCCGTGGTCCTGGCGGACTCGGAATCGGCTGACCGGATCGCGTTCGCCCCAGTGCTGTCGCTGGAGGCTGACACTCCTTCGGCCTTCACCGATTTCGACGCACGGACCGCCGGCCCGCCGAGCAGCCCCGCCTACATCCTGTTCACCTCCGGCAGCACCGGCGAACCCAAGGGCGTGACCGTCCCCCACTCCGCGCTGACGGCGTTTCTCGCGGCCATGATCGGCCACGAGCCCGGCCTGTCCGCACGCAGCCGCCTGGTCGCGGTCACACCGTTCACGTTCGACATCGCGGCCCTGGAGGTCTTCGGCCCGCTCGTCTGCGGCGCCTGCGTCACCTTGGCCGACGCGGCCACGACCCACGACGGTGTCGCGCTCGCCCGCCTGGTGGAGGCCGCCGATTGCGACGTGCTCCAAGGCACTCCGGCGACCTGGCGCCTGCTCCTGGAGGCGGGGTGGCGCCCCGGACCGGGCTTCCGCGCGCTGTGCGGAGGCGAGGCACTGCCGACGAGCCTCGCCTCTGAACTGCTGAAGCACGGTGCCGAGCTGTGGAACCTCTACGGCCCCACCGAGACCACCGTCTGGTCAACCGTCGCGCGGATCGACGATCCCGACCGCATCGGCATCGGCCGGCCCGTCCCGGGCACGGCGCTCAAGCTGGCGACCGCCACCGGCGCCCCGGTCCCGGTCGGCGCGGTCGGTGAGATCTGGATCGGCGGCGCCGGCCTGGCTCTGGGGTACGCCGCCCGCCCGGCCGTCACCGCCGAGCGCTTCGTCCCCGCCGACGGGGGCGGACGCTGGTATCGCACCGGAGATCTGGGGCGCTACGACCACGCCGGCCGCCTGACGCACCTCGGCCGGTCGGACGCGCAGCTGAAGATCCGGGGCCATCGCGTCGAACCCGGTGAGGCCGAAGCCGCCCTCGTCTCGCACCCGGCCGTGTCCGAGGCGGCGGTGATCGCCCGCGACGGCCGGCTCGTCGGCTACTTCGTTCCCGACCCCGCCGCGCAGCAGGCTCCCGTTCCGGCGGTGCTCAAGGCCCACCTGAGTGGCTTGCTGCCCGCCTACCTGATTCCGGACCTGCTGGTGCCCATCGCCGAGCTGCCTGTGACGCCCCACGGAAAACTCGACCGATCCGCCCTGGCAGGCCGACCCATCCGGCATGCGAGGCAGAGCCCGGACCTGGGTCCCCGCGACGGCCTCGAAGCCGTCGTGATCCAGACCTGGTCCGACATTCTCGGACGCCCCGTGGCCGCCGCGGACGACTTCTTCGCCTCCGGAGGCCATTCCCTGGACGCGGCACACGCTTCGACCCGGTTGTCCGCCGCCCTCGGCGTCGAGATCCCGGTCCTCGCAGTGTTCGAACACCCGACCCCGGCGGCGCTGGCCGACTGGGCCCGGGCCCGAACTGCCGGTCCGGCCGACCCGATCCCGGAGCTGCCCGGCGATGGTCCCTTCCCGCTGTCCTCGGCCCAGGAACGACTGTGGTTCCTCGCCGAATACGCGCCGGAGTCCCCGGCCTACAACGTACCGATCGCCGCGCGCCTGGCCGGACCGCTCGACGTGCCGGCGCTGCGCCGCGCGCTCGAGGTGCTCGCAGCTCGGCATCCTGCGCTGGAGACGGTCTTCGAAAGCGTCGAGGGCCAGGCGGTCCAGCGGCGCCTGCCGACGACCGGAGCCGCGGTGACGATGTTCGACCTCACCGCGGTCCCGGACGCCGCCCGGCTCGCGACGGACCTCGTCGAGGCTGAGGCGACCCGGCCGTTCCGCCTGGCCGAGGGGGAGCCGCCGTTCCGGGCGACCTTGATCCGGGTCGCAGAGCACGAGCACGTCCTGGTCCTGCTGCTGCACCACATCGTCGCCGACGGCTGGTCGGTCTCGGTGCTGGCCCGCGACCTGGCTGCCGCGTACAGCGGGACCGGTCTGCCCGAACCCGTGCTCCGGCACACGGACTACGCCGCCTGGCAGCGCAGCCGTGCATCGCGTGCCGCGGGCCAGCTCACCCGGCGTCGCGAGGACCTGGCCGGTGCCCCGCACACCCTCGAACTGCCCGCCGACCGGCCGAGGCCGCCCGAGCGCCGTCACCACGGCCGCACTCTTGCGCTGGAGGTCGGCGCCGGTCTGACCGGGCGGATCAGGACCCTGGCCCGGGAGGCGGGCGCCACCGAGTTCATGGTGCTGCTGGCCGCCTTCGCCGCTGCTCTGACCCGGTTCAGCGGCCAGGAGGATCTGCTCATCGGGACTCCCGCCGCCAACCGGACCGCGCCGGGGGCCGCCGACGTCGTCGGCCTGTTCGCCGAGACCTTGGTTCTGCGCGCCGACACCTCGGGCGATCCGACGGTGCGGGAGCTGCTGGCCCGCGTCCGCCGGGCCTGCTTGGACGCCTACGCCGCTCCGGACGTCGCCTTCGAGACCCTCGTGGAGGCGATGGCGCCGCAGCGCGACCCGGCGCGCAGCCCGCTGTTCCAGGTGATGATCGCGCTGAACAACGCCGCGGGAGCTCTTCCCGAGCTTGCCGGCTTGACCGTCGAACCGGTCGCCGTGCCGAACCGCACGGCCAAGTTCGACGTGGTCCTGAACCTGGTCGACACCGCTGACGGCATCGCCGGCGGCCTGGAGTTCGACACCGGCGTCTACTCCGAACCGCTGATGGCCCGGTTCGCCGAGCACTTCCTGCGGATCCTGCGGGACTTCGCCGAGGATCCCGGTCGGCGGCTGTCGGCCATCAGTGCCCTGAGCCGTGAGGAGAAGCAGACCTGGCTGCGCGACTTCAACCTGGTGCCCGCCGACTACGACCCGCTCACCTGCCTGCACACGCTCGTCGAGGCTCAGGCCGCCGCGACCCCCGACGCCGTCGCGGTCTCCATGGCCGCCGAGCGGGGCGGGCCGCGTCGCAGCCTCACCTATGCCGAGCTGGAGACGCGGGCGAACCGGCTCGCGCGGCATCTCCTGCGCCGCGGTGTGCAGCCCGATGACGTCGTCGGGGTCGCCCTGCCGCGCAGTCTGGACGCGGTCGTGGCGCAGTACGCGGTGCTGAAAGCCGGCGCCGGGTTCCTGCCGCTCGATCCGGTCCAGCCGCCGGCCCGGCTGGCCGACATCCTCGCCGACGCCGGAGCGCGCCTGGTCGTGACCGATGCCGCCGGTGACGGTGTGCTGCCTGCGGAGCCCGGACGCGTTCACGTCGACGGCCCCGAGTGGCAGGCCGAGGACGCCGGGCCGGTGTCGGTGGCGGTCACCCCGGGCCACCTGGCCTACGTCGTCTACACCTCCGGATCCACCGGGAAGCCCAAGGGCGTCCAGATCGAGCACCGGGCCATCTGCAACAACCTGTTGTGGATGCAGCAGGACTGGCCGCTGGACGGCTCGGACCGGATGCTGCACAAGACCACCACCACCTTCGACGTCGCGGTCAAGGAGGTGTTCTGGCCGCTGCTGGCCGGCGCCGAACTCGTCCTGGCCAAGCCCGGCAGCCAGCGCGACCCCGAATACCTGGTCGAGCAGATCGAGGACGCGGGGATCACCATCACCCACTTCGTGCCCTCGATGCTCGAACTGGCCCTGGAGGCGCTGGACGCGGCCGGATCCAGGTTCCCGGACTCGCTCCGCTACGTCATGTGCGGCGCCGAGACGCTGCCGGTCGCCACCCAGGAGGCCTTCTTCGCCCACGGCTCGGCCGACCTGCTGCACATGTACGGGCCGACCGAGACGGCCATCGCCGTCACCGGCTGGACCTGCAAGCGGGCCCAGTCCCGCAGCCGGGTCCCGCTCGGTCTGCCGATGCCGCTGGTCGAGCTGTACGTCCTGGACCGCCACGGCCGTCCGGTCCCGCCGGGCGTGTGGGGAGAGCTGTATGTCGGCGGTGCCTCCCTCGGCCGCGGCTACCTGGGCCGGGCCGCGGAGACCGCTGGCGCGTTCGTCCCCGATGCACTGTCCGGACGCAGGGGCGCACGGTTGTACCGCACCGGCGACGTAGTCCGGCACGGGTCCGACGGTCTGCTGGAGTTCCGAGGGCGTGCCGACAACCAGATCAAGATCCGCGGCTTCCGGGTCGAGCTCGGGGAGATCGAGGCCGCCCTCGCCGCGGAACCGGACGTCCGGCAGGCCGCGGTGGTGCTGCGGGGCCGGGGCGCCGACGCGCGCCTGATCGGCTACGCGGTGCCCGCACCGGGGGAGAGCCTGGACTCCGAGGACCTGCGCCGCCGTCTTCGCGGACGGCTGCCGGACTACATGGTCCCCGCGGACATCATGGTCCTGACGGCGATGCCGCTCGGCGACAACGCCAAGGTGGACCGCGCCGCCCTGCCCGAACCGGCGGCCCGGCGGCGCACCGGCCCCGCCACGGCGCCGCGCGACGCCTTCGAGAGGGCCGTCGCCGAAGCCTGGACCGAGGTCCTCGGCGCGGACGCGGTCGGTGTCGACGACGACTTCTTCATGCTGGGCGGCAACTCGCTGCAGGCCGCGCGCATCGCCGCCCACCTGCGGGAGCGCTTCACGGTCGAGTTGCGGCTGCGCGATGTGTTCGTGGAGCCCACGGTCGCCGGGATCGCGCGGCTGCTGCGCGAGGCCGGCCAGACCACCGCGATCACCCGGCAGGCGCGCCGCGCCCGCGCCGTGCCGTCCGGCCCGGCACCTCAGTTTGTCCAGTCCGCTCATTCCGCCGAGCCCGGAAAGAGGCTGTCATGACCGCACTTCAAGACCCCGCTGTCTTCGACCCGGCGGCGCAGGACGTCTTCCCGCTGTCCTTCGCCCAGGAGCGGATCTGGTTCCTGGAACAGCTCGACCCGGGCAGCGCCGCGTTCACCATCACCGCCGCGCTGCGGGTCCGCGGACGTCTCGACGCCGCCGCGCTCGATCGTGCGCTGACGGCGCTGGCCGGCCGGCACGAGGTGCTGCGGACGCGCTTCGACCACGACGGATCGGCACCGGTCCAGCTCATCGCGGCGGACGCGCAGACCGTGCTGCGGGTCGTGGACGTCAGCGGCCTGCCGGGCGGCCAGGCGCGCGCCGCCGCGGAAACGGTCGCCGCGCGGCAGGCGCAGTCGTCGTTCGACCTCAGGCAGGGCCCGATGATGCGGGCCGGGCTGGTGCGGATCGGGGCGGAGGAGGGTCTGCTGCTGATCGTGCTGCATCACACGGTCTGCGACGGCTGGTCGGCGGACCTCCTGGTCCGGGACCTGGCCGAGCTGTATCGGGCCGAGGTGCGCGGCATGGCACCGGAGCTGCCCGAGCTGCCGATCCAGTACGCCGACTTCGCCGTCTGGCAGCGCGAGACGCTCGCCGAGAGCGGCTTGGACGAGCAGCTCGAGTATTGGAAGCAGGCTCTGGCCGGGGTGCCGCGGGTCCTGGAGCTGCCGACGGACCATCGGCGTCCGGCGGAGCAGGACTTCGGCGGCGCGATGACGTCGCGGGAGCTGGGTCCGCAGGTGGCCGCGCGGCTGGTCGAGGCCGCGCGGGCCGAGGGCGCCACGCCGTTCATGTTGCTGCTCGCCGCCTACCAGTCCGTGCTGGCGCGGCGCTCCGGCCAGCCGGCGTTCCTGGTCGGCACGCCGGTCTCGGGCCGGACCCGTCCGGAGACCGCCGAGCTGCTGGGCTGCTTCATCAACGTGCTGGCTCTGCCGACCGATGTGTCCGGCGACCCGACGATGCGCGAGCTGCTAGCGCGGGTCCGTCGCACGTGCCTGGACGGCTACGCGCATCAGGACCTGCCCTTCGAGCACCTGGTCACCGAGCTCGACCCGCCCCGCGACCTCGGACGCGCGCCGCTGGCGCAGGTGCTGCTGGCGGTGCAGGACGGCTTGTCGGGCCAGGTCGGGGTCGAGGGCGCGACGCTGACTCCGGCGCCGGTCGCCAGCGGCGTGGCGAGCTACGACCTGACGCTGGACGCGCAGCTGGCGGCCGAGGGCTTCCGGCTGAACCTGGTCTACGCGACGGCGCTGTTCGAGGCGGCGACGGCCGAGGGGATCCTCGAGGACGTCGTCGCGGTGCTGACCGCGATGGCGGACAGGCTCGACGCGCGTGTCTCGGAGCTGCCGATCGGTGCCGCTCTGGGAGCGGCCGACGAGGTGGCCGCCGTGGCCGCCGACGAAGCACGCCGGGTCGCCGCCGAGGTGCTGGGGATCGCCGAGCTGTTCTCGGAAGGCACTGTTGCCGGTGGCAGTGCGAGCTTCGGGCCGATCGCCGAGCTGTTCCCGGAAGGCACTGTTGCCGGTGGCAGTGCGAGCTTCGGGCCGATCGCCGAGCTGTTCCCGGAAGGCACTGTCGCCGGCGGCAGTGCAAGCTTCGGGCCGATCGCCGCTGCCTTCCCGAAGCAGACCATTGCCATCGGCATCTGTATCGCTGATGAGACGGCCCGGAAGGCTGCCGCAGAGCTTTGCTGCACTCTGGGAACTCCGTTCTCCGAGCTGGACTCGACCGCTCCGGCGTCGTATCTGGCGCGGCACCTCGCCCCCTCGGTGGTCCTGCTGAGCGATCGCGAGGACCTGGGGGCCCTCCCGGTTCCGGTCATCGATCCCACTACGGCTGTTCGCCAGGGACCAGCTGCGTCGAGGCTTCATCGTCTCGGACCGGGTCAGATCAGCCATGACCTGGTCTACCCCCTGCGAGCGCTAACCGGGGAGGTCCCCACTTTCGGGCTCACCGACTTCACCGGCCTTCCCGCCCTGCCCGGCGCGCGGGGAGAACTGTGGATCTCCGGTGCTGCCGAACCGCTTCACCACCTGGGGGGAGCTGCGCGCACTGCCGAAGTTCTCACTCCTGCTTCCGGCGGCGCGCGCCGCCTCGGCACCGGCCGCACGGCGCGTCTGGTCGGCGGCGTGCTCGAACTGCTCGATCCGCCGGATCTGTCAGAGCTCGAAGCCGCCCTGCGTGCGCATCCCGGCATTACCGCTGCCGCCGCCGTGTATACGGCCACTGGTGAGACCGTCGCAGTGCATGCTCCGGTCGAAGCTCTGGATCTGGCCGCCTACCTGGCCTCGGAGCTGCCCGCGCGGCTTCTTCCTGGTCGCTACGTCGGACTGGCCGAACTGCCCGACACTGCCGAAGCACTGCTCGCCGCCACCACGCTGCGCACCAGCGGGTTCGAAGGGGCCGTGCGTCCCCGTACTCACCTGGAGCGGGCGATCCTCGACTGCTTCGGCACCGCCCTCGACCGCCGCGACATCGGCATCCACGACGACTTCTTCGACGCCGGCGGTACTTCCCTGACCGCCGCGCGTCTGATCGTCGCCCTGCCGGAGGCCGTGGGGATGCCGGTGCCGCTGAAGACGCTGTTCACGCATTCCACCGTGGCCGCGCTCGCCGCGGCTCTCGAAGGTCCGGACGGGCCCGGCATGCCGGACAGCGCCGTGGAGACCGCGCTGCGCGACGAGCAGCTCCCGGCCGACATCGCTGCTTCGGGCACCGCGCGTCCCGCGCCGCCGGAGGGCGGACTCGGCTGCGTGCTCCTCACCGGCGGCACCGGCTTCCTCGGCGGCCACATGATCGCCGAGCTGCTGCGCAACGGGGCCACCGAGGTGGTGTGCCTGGTGCGCGGCGAGAACCCGGCCGAGCGGCTCGCGGCCAACCTCGCCGACTACGACCAGGACGACGTCGACGTCAGCAAGCTCACCGTCCTGCCCGGCGACCTCACGGTGCCACGCTTCGGCCTGGACGAGGCGGGCTTCGCAGACCTCGCCGACCGCCTCGACGTCATCTACCACTGCGCCGCGCATATGAACTTCATCCTTCCCTACCGGGTGCTGCGCGCCCCGAACGTGGTCGGCACCACCGAGATCCTGCGCCTGGCCTGCCTCGGGCGCCCGACGCCGGTCCACTACGTCTCGACGATCGACATGCGCGTCGGCGACGTCCTGCCCGAGAAGCCCGGGCCCCTGGACGCCGGCACCTCCGACGGCTACGTGCTCAGCAAGAAGACCGGCGAGCACCTCGTCCTGGAAGCCGGACGGCGCGGCCTGCCGGTCGGGGTGTACCGGCCGTGGCTGATCACCGGGGCCACCGGCAGCGGTGCGGTCGGCGTTCGCGACCAGCTCGCACTGTGCCTGGCCGGGAGCCTCATCGCGGGGCTGATGCCCGAGGACACGCCGATCCCGCTGCACGTGCTGCCGGTGGACCTGGTCTCCTCGGCGATCGTCCGCCTCTCCCGGCTCGCTCCGAGGCCCAATCCGGTGCACCAGTTCTACAACCCGCAGGTAGCGCCGATGAAGTCGATCCACGAGTACCTGACGCAGACCGGATACCGCTTCGACACCGTGCCGTACGCGCAGTGGCGGGTGCAGCTGGCCCGCCGCACCGCCGGACGCCTGGACGGGCTGGCCGCCCTGCTGTCCATCGACGGCCCGATGAACGGCGACCCGGACGTCGTGGAGATCGGCAACACCTTGACCGGTCTCGGCGGGGACGCCGGATTCCCGGCCATCGACGTCGAGTACGTCGCCAAGACCGTCGCCTTCCTGGTCCGGCAGGGCATGGTGCCCGAGCTGAGCACGAGCGGAGTGCGGGGATGACGGCCGAGATCACCGGTGCCTGGCTGCGTCGCGCGGCCGACCGCGCCGACTCCTCAACCCCGGTCGCCGACGA
>Ga0207671_10000464_pt1 | contig 55643 bp, 50 predicted proteins | sample KBSC24metaG_FD_184352 | JGI IMG/M metagenome (GOLD analysis project Ga0207671, IMG submission 184352) | Corn rhizosphere microbial communities from Kellogg Biological Station, Michigan, USA - KBS C2-4 metaG (SPAdes) (version 2) | ecosystem: Host-associated > Plants > Roots > Rhizosphere > Soil... | reverse complement strand
CCAACGAGCCAGCGCCAACAACTTCACCCCGGACCGGAACGACTCCCGGTCCACCGATCTCCCCTCGCCAACCACTCGTCATGATCTCGCTTCGGCGAGAGGATGAGGGGAGGATAAGGCACGCCACGGGTTAGGGGGATAAGTTTGTGCGAGGGGCGGCATTTAAGGCTTCGCTCCCATATGTTGCCATTCCTCAAACTCAGTGTCATGCGCGTCTGCGCGACCGCTGCCCGGCATTTTTTGCGCCCACGATACAGGGTGGCTAACCTCGCCGTCGGAGTAAGGCGCGTTGGAGCAGATTTCGCCGTAAATCATGGACGTGGAACGCTTTGACACAGCGCTGCTGCAAAACACAAAAAGGTTTCGCTTTGGGAAGCTGCGCGTGCCAAGTGTCCGCGCCGATACTGCAGGGCGGTACGAAAGCCGGCCCATAAGCTCAAGTGGAAGGAACTCCCATGGCCATTCTGATCGGGGATACAGCGCCCGACTTCGAAGCCGAGACCACCGAAGGTCACATTCATTTCTACGATTACATCGACGGCCATTGGGCCGTACTGTTCTCGCACCCCAAGAATTTCACCCCAGTCTGCACGACCGAACTCGGCTACACCGCCAAGCTGAAGCCCGAATTCGACAAGCGCGATGTGAAGGTACTGGGCCTGTCGGTCGACAAGCTGCAGGATCATGCCGGCTGGGCTGCCGATATCGCCGAGACGCAAGGGGCGGCGCTGAACTTTCCGCTGATCGCCGACACCGACGGGTCGATCGCACGGAAATACGAGATGATCCACCCCAACGCCGACAACAGCCTGACGGTCCGCTCGGTGTTCGTCATCGGGCCAGACAAAAAAGTAAAACTCAAGATCGAGTATCCGGCCTCGACTGGCCGCAACTTCGACGAAGTGCTGCGCGTCATCGACTCGCTGCAGCTCACCGCCAAATATTCGGTCGCAACGCCGGTCAACTGGAAGAACGGCGAGGACGTGATCATCTCCTCCGGCCTCAACGACGAGGCAGCGAAGGCGAAATTTCCCGATGGCTGGAAGTCGCCAAAGCCCTATATCCGCATCGTGCCGCAGCCCGGCGCGAATTGACAAAAGTTTCGTCTCCCTGACGAACATTGGGCGGCCTCCGGGCCGCCCTTTTTTGTGGGTTCGTTTCAGTTGAAATTAACGGCGGTGGCGTAAGGAGCAGGCGCATGAACTTGAGGCCCGTCCGATGGTCGCGACCAGCGCTGAGCGCAGCACCCTGAGGCAAGACACGTTGGACGCGGCGGGACCGCCAGCCACCGCCAGCACCGAAAAGTTCAACTGGCCGCTTATCTTCATTGTCTGGCTGCTGTTTGCCGCCATCGGTATCGGCAAGGCAATCTGGACATCGGGCAGTATGCCTTTGCTGGCCGATACCGACGACGCGATGCGCCTGACGACGGTGAACGACCTGCTCGCCGGGCAAGCCTGGTGGGACCACATCCAGCATCGGCTCAACGCCCCCTATGGCGCCGAAATCCACTGGTCCCATCTGGTCGATGCGGCTGAAGGCGGCGTCATCCTGTTGCTAAAACCATTTGCCGGCGGCATGGCGGAAACCATCGCCGTCTACGTCTGGCCGCTGCTGCTCCTCCTCGCGCTGCTTACCCTCTGCGCCCGGCTGACCTTCCGCCTCGCCGGCCGTGACGCGATCCTGCCGGCGGTGATCCTGCCGATCACCTCGCTGGCGCTGATCCCCGAATTTTCGCCGGGCCGCATCGACCACCATTCGATCCAGATCCTGCTGATGCTACTGACGGCCTGGGGCGTCATCGAAACCATTGAGCGCCCGCGCTTCGCCGTGCTCGCCGGGATCGCCGCGGCGCTGCAGCTCGCCATCGGCATCGAGGGGCTGGGCGCCGTCATTGCTGCGGTTCTCGCCATCGCGCTGATCTGGGTGATGCGTCCAGAGCGGGCTTCGGCGATGCGCGGCTTCGGCATCTCCTTTGCCCTCGGCACCATCGCCGTTCTGATCAACCAGTATCCGCCGAGCCGCTGGTTCGAGCCGGCATGCGATGAAATTTCCATCGTCTACACCGCCTTCGCGGTAGGTGTCGGCGTTGTGCTGACGGTGCTCTCGGCGCTGCCGCTCGCCGGCCGCGCGCCCTGGCAGCGGCTGACGGTCGGCGGTGTGCTCGCCGCGATCCTCGCCGTCGCGCTCGCCAAAACCTTTCCGCTTTGTCTGGCGGGGCCATATGCCGGGCTCGATCCGTGGCTGGTGACCAACTGGCTCAACCAGATAACGGAGGCCAAATCCCTCATGGTCAGCCTCAAGGAGTCGCTGCCCATGACCGTGGGCGTTGCGCTGCCGCCGATCCTCGGATTGATCGTCATTGGCTTTCGCGTCTGGCGCGGCGAACGTCAGAACCGCGGCGAATGGTTGATCCTCGGCCTGTTCCTCGCGCTTTCCCTGGTCGTGATGTTCGCCCAGATCCGTGGCGGCCGGCTGGCCATGCCGTTGGCGCTGCCGCCTGCCGCCTGGCTGATCGTCACCGCGCGCCGCAGCTATCTGTCCGGCAACAAGCTGGTCGGGGCAGTCGGACTCATTGCGAGCTGGCTTGGTTTCGCCGGTATCGCCATGGGGGTGATCGTGCTCCTCGTGACGATGCCCTTTGCGAACAAAGCGGCAGCCTCGTCCGGGCCCGCCACGCCGAGCGATGCGGCATGCCGGATGCCGGCCGCCTTTGCACCGCTCGCCAAGCTGCCCCCGGCCCGGGTGATGACGCCGGTCGACCTCGGCTCGCATCTCTTGCTGTTCACACCGCATTCGGTGGTGGCGGCGCCCTATCAGCGCGACCAGGCCGGCGTGCTAGATGCCTTCCATTTCTTCAACCACCCGATCGCCGAGGCGCGGCAAATCCTGGCATCGCGCGGCGTGACGCTGGTGGTGGTCTGCCCTCAAATGCCCGAGATGAACGGCCAGCCCGACGCGGCGCCGGATTCGTTTGTGAAACTTTTCGCCGCCGGAAAATTGCCGGATTGGCTGACCCCGATCAGCGCACCCGGCGACGTGCTGAAGGTTTTTCGCGCCGCGCCGTAGCCGGCGCCAGGCCGAGCTCGGCCTGCAGCCGCCACGTAAGTTTCGACGCCACCAGCCGATGCGCCTCGGTGACGTAGGCCGCAAGCTCTGCTCCGGTGAGCGCGCAGCCTTGTTCCACCGCCACCCATTTCGCGCGGGCGAGGTATGGGGCAGGGCGGATGCCCACGAGTTCGGGCAGCATCTGGAAGGCGAGGTCCGAGCACTTGAAGGACAGCCCGGCGTCGCCGGCCGCGTCGCCGAATATCGCAAAGATCTTGCCGCCCACTTTACCGACGGAGCTGTCGCCCCACTGGCGGACCAACGTTGCAGCCGGGAGAGCGAGGACAAACGCCTCGAACGCCGCCCGCTCGAACAGATCTGGCGCGCGGCCGGTCCTCCCCGCCATTCAGCTCTCCGCCCGTTGGTCTAGAACTGGTCCTGTTTGACGAAGCGCCGGCTGCGTCGCGAGCGGCCGGCGAAGGCGAGGAGGATGCCGGGAATGCCCAGCACCGCGAAGCCCGGAAAGCTCAGCAACGCCCCCAGGATTGGCTCGAGGACGGGACCAAAAAACCGCGTGTCGATGAAATTCCGCACCGCCATGAGGCTCGGCTCGCTGATCGACGTCCAGGTGTCCCCCAGGCTCGTGGTGACAATCGTGTCGGCGCCCAGCGATTTGGTCCCGTCGATGATCAGCAGGATCACCGCCAGTCCCAGGAGCCACGTACCGAGGATTCGCAAAACGAGCCGCATGCCGCCTTTTCGCGCTGTCAGAGCCCGGCCAGTCCTCACGAACCTGCCGAGCGATCGGGCACTTCTTGTGGCATGAGCGACAATATTTGCAAAGACGGGAGCAGCCCCTTCTATTGGCGGCGCCGATGGGAACAATCTGGCTGGCCAGATATGAAGGCGCGCGTCGCTCAAGCGTTGAACGCCCGATCTGACGAAGCCGTTGGCAGCCGTTAACAATAGACCCGGCCATGACCTGATCGGCCTTGCGGCAGGATCGCCGATCAGTATAGTGCGCCCGCTTCCATCTTGCCTCTCCAAGGCCACTGACGACGGGAGCTGCCGTAGAGGACCGTGAGCCCCCGGCGACGCAACTGGTTCGCCTCGCGGCCCGGTTGCGTGGGGGAAACCGCGCTTCGGGCCGCCAAATGGCGGTAAGTCTAGCGGAGAGATGGCCGAGTGGTCGAAGGCGCACGCCTGGAAAGTGTGTAGGCGGGTAACCGTCTCAAGGGTTCGAATCCCTTTCTCTCCGCCACTAAGTCCTTCACAATACTGGCCTACATGAGGTCGTTTGGTGTCTTGGCCTAAGTCTTGGAAATAACAAATCTATTTGCGCCCCGCGACAAGTAACCGTCCGAGAGACGGCCACTACGAGCCGCGCTTTTCGCCCCTTGCGGGCCGATTCTCTAGGGGCGTTTTCGCGGGGACGGTTAGCTCCGCACGCGCTGCACTTCGATGACTGCTTTTGGCCCAGAGCGGACGCTCGTAACGACCCTCACCGAATTTTGAGCTTCCCGACGACTTGCCGCGCCATTTCCGTGGGGGCCTCGTCTGGAATAGGAAACACCGAACTGACGTTAATCTCACCGAGCACATAGGTGTCCATGCCATCCGCATCTGGTGGACCGAGCAAGAAGTCAGCATCCCAGATCACCGGCAGCTGGGAGGGGCTTAGGTGCAGCAGCGCAGTGAGTTGCGGGGTCCAGGTGTCCTCCATCAAACGGCGAAGGCGCTGAAAGCGAGGGTCGGCATTTGAACTGTATATCCGCGGTCCTGCCTCCGTCCTCGCGGCCCCAGTGACGAGGGCCTTGACCTTCTGGCTACCAAACCCGGCGCACCGGTCGCCGGCCATATAACATCGCACGACACCTTCGCTGAGCCGCTGCTGAAAGGGTTGGTCGATGACGCCGCCATCGTCGAAGTAGTCGGCACAGCGCCGGAGGAACGCCTCAAGCGAAATGTCTTCTGACATCTCCTTCGTCGCGTCGAGGACCCGCACCATCGGCTCGCCGCCGAGACTAGGCAGCGCCTCGACCTTCCACACGCCCTGCCCGCCATTGCCGCGATTGCGCTTGATAACGCGAGCGCTGACAGGAAGCCTTGCCAGCAACCCGGTACGCATGGCCGCGAGCGTCGGATACATGTCCACATCCGAGCCCCCAGCGCATCTCGCGCGTCCGATAAAGCACCTCCTTAGTTCCCATCTTGAGCATCACGTCAGGATGAGCGCTTACCCAGACGCCCTGCCCCGCCACCTCGCGAAGCAACGTGTCGAGGCGGGCACGATTGCGCCCTTCGTGTATTGGGTTGACGAAAACCAGCACACCGTCGAGCGCCAGAAGTTCGTATCGGACCGCGTCCGCGACGTCGTCCTCGTAGACGACCGCCCGCGCGTCGACGCCGACATTGGCCAGCGCCGTCGCTACTGCCTTGAACCGGCTCGTTTCGAGCGTCGCGCTGCGCCTTTCCGCCTCGCCACCGCGCCACATGATGCCAACTGCACCGAGCTTGCCGTCTTCTGCTCTCATCGTGGCCCCCATCAAGCAGTGACTAAGAATGAAGCGTGACATATCCTCCCCGGGGGGATATGTCGACGACTATGAAACACCACACCCACCCAGACATCGCGAAGCGGCTCAAACGAGCGAACGGCCATCTCGGCAAGGTCATCCAGATGATCGAAGCGGGAGCGCCCTGCGTCGATTTGGCCCAGCAGCTATTTGCGGTCGAAAGCGCCATCACCAACGCCAAACGGGAGCTTATTCACGACCACATGGAGCACTGCCTCGGCGACGGCGTTGGAGAAGGCGAGATGGAGCCGGTCGCTGCGATGGCTGAGTTCAAAGCGTTGGCGAAATATCTCTGAGGAATAGCATGTTCGCAAAAGTACTCGACTGGTTCGGTTTTGGCAGCGCCCGCGCACATGCAAGTTACGGCCATGCGCATGATCATGACGGAAGGGAGGGCCATGGCCACACGCATGGTGTGATCGATCCCAGCATCGCGGCGACCGACCGCGGCATCTGGGCCGTGAAATGGTCTTTCGTGATCATGATCGTCACCGCTGCCATACAATTGACTGTCGTGTTGTGGAGCGGCAGCGTGGCGCTGTTTGCCGACACCATCCACAATTTTGGGGATGCAACGACAGCGATCCCGCTCTGGATCGCGTTCAACCTGGCGCGTCGCCCAGCGACCAAGCGCTTCACCTATGGGCTCGGGCGGGTGGAGGACATCGCGGGCGTGCTCATCGTGCTGATCATTCTCGCGAGCGCCATCGTCGCTGGGTACGAAGCGATCAGCCGCCTCATCCACCCGGAACCAATTGCTCAGCTCTGGTGGGTCGCCGCCGCTGGCGTTATTGGATTCATCGGCAATGAGGCGGTGGCCGTTTTCCGCATCCGCATCGGACGCGAGATTAACAGCGCCGCGCTGATCGCCGATGGCTATCACGCTCGTACCGATGGGCTGACCAGCCTCGCCGTGGTGCTCGGCGCCATCGGCGTGGCACTGGGCTTTCCGCTGGCCGACCCGATTGTTGGGCTGATGATCACGCTGGCGATCTTTGGCATCGTATGGCAGTCCGCGCGGGCGGTGTTGACCCGCATGCTCGACGGCGTCGAACCTCAGACGATCGACGAGATCGTGCATGCCGCCGAGCACGTGAAGGGCATCGAGAAGGTCACTGACGTACGGGCTCGTTGGCTGGGTCACCGACTCTACGTCGAGGCAACCATCGTCGTGAATGACCGGTTGTTGGTGGCGGCGGCAAATGACCTCGCGGAGACCTATCGCGACGCGTTGTTCCATCATCTGCCGGGCCTCGTCTCGGCGCAGTTGAGCATCGCGATCCCTGTAGCTGACGGAGACCACCACCACGCACCAAAGCCTATCCAGGTGGCGACCCGGCTAGCGGATGGGCTCCTGCAGATCGTCGACACACCTGACGGCGAGCGCATGCAGTTTCGCGTCTCCCGTCATGCCGAGGGATTGTCGGCGCGTGTCGACATTGCGCGCGGCAGTACTACTGAGGTTCTCGACCTAGAGCCCGTCGCCGGCGATCACCACTGGCTGCGAAGTATCGTGGCCCCAGCAGAACCGCACCAGTTCAGTGCAAAACTTCATCTCCGCGCGGGCAATGACAACGAAGATGTACCGTTCGCTATGGTCGAGCCCGAAGGACATCAGCATTAGTTCAACGTCCGCTTCTGGCGCAAAGCGGATACGGGCCAACGACTGCTCTTGGCCCAAAGCGGACTTCAAAAGACCGAGCGCTAGCGGGATTAAAACGGCTTGAAGACCATCAGCACCAAAATGACAAGAAGGCCAAGCCCGCCAACAAAGCCCGTCAAATGCGGCTGCGGCTGTGAAAGAAGCCGGTTCAACGCATCGGGTGAGGCGATGGGACCGAGCTCGACCTGCCCGGTGCGCCGATAGCGCTGCAGGCCGACAGCCTCGCGAACCTTGCCGAAATAGGTCACGCCCATGAAAATCATGAAAGCAGCAATGACAACGAGCAGCACGAGGGACGTCCAGATCCAGCCCTCACTCCAGAACTGGCCCATGAAGCCCAGCCAGATTCCGGCCCCGATCAGCAGCAACAAACCAAGGTAGTTGACCCCGAGACTACCGAGTGAGAGGTCGAGGATCGCGCGGATGCGCTCCGGATTGCGTTCGCGCGCCAGTGCAAACGCGAAGAATACGGATACGCCATGGGCGACAAGAAACATTGCCACTCCAATAAGATGGGCGAACAAGGCGATTTCATAAGCCATGCGGCCGAACCCCCGAAAAAGCGTGTGGCTTAGCCCAGTTGGGAAACGCCCGTCGTTGCTTCAAGTATGTGACCGGCCGAGACACAAATCGTATTATTTGGTCGAACGCGGTAAGGTCCTGAGCCAGATATTTGGTCTTCAGGCTGCAGGAACGGATCCGCCGCTGCCGGCAGCGATTTGCGTCATCGTGACAACTGTCGAACCGGTATCCGCCACCATCGCCTCGTCGTGCGTGGCGCAAAGGACGACGGCACTTTGCGCCTCTACGCGAAGTCTATCGAAAAGGCCGGCGCGCGCCGCGGCATCAAGGCCGTTGCTCGGTTCGTCCATCAGGATAACGCGTGGCGACCCGATGAATGCTGCCCGCAACAGCATCTTCTTCTGTATCCCAAATGACATCGCGTCGAACCTGGCGTCGAGATGGGTTTCGAGGCCGAGGGCGGCGATCAGATCGTCTCCCCAAGCAGGCGGCAGCGTGCTTTTGGATGCGGCCACGAAACGTAGAAACTGCCGCCCCGTCATGAACGGATAGATCGGACAGTCGTCTGGCACATAGGACAAGCGGGTTTTAGCCAACTGAGGTTCTCGTCTCAGACTGACCTTGTCGATCCAGATGTCGCCCACATCCGGCCCTTGCGCGCCGGCAAGCAGGCGCAGCAGTGTCGACTTGCCGCTGCCATTGATGCCCTGCAGGGCGTAGAGCCCGATCCCAAGCGAAAAGCTGGCGCCATCAAATATCGCTCGCCCGGCGTAGGAGGCTGCCAACCCTTCGGCGCGTAACGGGTCGTCCAAGCTCATCGCAGCACCGCCGCAAATCCCGCACCCGCCCAGGCAACGGCGATGAGGGCGGCGAAGAAAGTCGCGAGACGTCCTCCAAAAATCACGGGCAGGCGCAGCAGTGAGAGCAATGCGACGCAGGCCAGGCCCAATATCACCAGCCCCTCTGCAGAGAGGATACTCTGCAAGCCGAGCCATACCAGTACAATTCCCAGTGCGGGCGCACCGAGGAGAACGACGAAACCCACGTCGCGGATTGGCCAATAGGCGGACGAGAGGGGCAGCGTTGCAAGCAACCTGTGGGCGCCACGGTGGGCATCATGCAAGGGCCGATAAAGCCCGCTAACGAGGAGGCAGATCACGGCAACCGCCACAATCGACGTCGGCAAGCTGCGTCCATCAAGACCAAACGCAATAATCAGCCGATCGTCGGCTAAGGCAATTGCGACGACTGCCGCCACGCGAAGAAGAGTTTCGCCTTTCTGCTCGCCAATGATCCGCAATTGGATCGATAACGCGGACGGCAAAGCTGCTTCCAAACTGGGCCACATAGCGGTCGGCCAAGATATCGCCGGCAGGATACAGGGCCGAAGAACCAAGACCTGAGCCGCCAGCGCTGCCGCCACGAGCCCAAGTAGCAAGAGCGTAGACATGACGTCTGCGCGCGTCAGTGCTATCGCCAGCAAGAGCAGCGGCAGGGCATCGGCAGCACACAGAACGGTCAGGTCGACTGCGAACCGCACGAGACTCGACACAGGTAGCGTGGCAGCATATGAGGCAAACTTCCCGCCAAGGATGGTTTGCCGTTGCGGCAACACCCAGAGGCCCGCAAACGCGACCACCGCAGCGATCCCGATCAGTCGGATTGGCGCAGCCAGCCCGGGTGAAACGATGGTGAGTAAGCCGCTGGCAAGCGCCGACAGCAAAGGCACCACCGGAACTCCCGGCACCAGCAGCGCAACCAGCAGCAGCCATTGCCAGCGTCGCAGCGTCGCCTGAACGCTGGCCCGGAGGTACCAACGGAGCCTGACGAGGCAGTAAGAACCAAAAAAACTCATCAGGCTTGGTCTAGCTAGCACTTGTCATTTTTTGCATTCGACGCCCACCTTGGCATTGATCGTGACGTACTCACGCAACCGCGTCGGCCACCCAATGCGTATCAATGTGGCGTCGGGGTCTGAAATCGCAAACTCGTACATGCCCCAGGGTTTGTCTTCGGGCCAGAGCGAGCCGACGATTTCGCCAACAAACTCGGCGGCCAGCTCGTCGACGTTTTCGCGCCGGTAGAACAGGGCAAGCGGATTCCTCCCCGGTGTCAGCCAGCCGGGGTCGGCCAGCCTCAGGTGAAGGCTTGCCCCATCGGCATCATGGAGAATGCGGTAAGCATCGTTGCCGGCCACTTCCGCGGGCGCATCTTCGCCGCGGCGCAGGAAGCCGAGGCGTCTGTAGAAATACTCGGAGGCGTTTACGTCGGAGCAGGGAATAATCGCCGCAATGGATTGCATGTTGGTCTCGGCGTTGGATTTTGGACTGGCTCGGGAAGATCGGCGGCGACGCTCGCGCCGCCGATCGTGAGATCTGACTACCAGCGGTAGTAGCGCCAGCGCGGGAACCAGGGCCGGCGAAAGTAGTACCTGTGCCAGTAGCCGGCATCGAACGCGACGATTGCGACCCCCAATCGAGCAGCGGCAACCGCGGTCACCGCGACCGGTGCGTTGCGATAGATGGTGCTCATATAGGCCGAGGCGAGCCAGCCGCGATTGCCGCCCCATGAGACGTCGCACCAGGTGTAGCCCGTGATGCAGCCATGCAAGGCCATTCGCGCACCTGCCGGCAGATCGACAACCACGGGATAGTTGAGGCCGGGTCCGGCTCGAAGGTTGATGCCGGTTGTAGAGACGACCGGAATCTCGGCGGCGTTGGCGGCCGAGGCGGCTGCGAGCGCTACTGCCGCGGCCGTAACCAGGATGAGTTTCTTCAGCATGCCATCACTCCTACTGCGCGAGTTTTTGAAGCAGCTGCCCGCGATCGCCGGCATGCCGGTCGAAATCCGTCACCTTTCCGTCGGGCGCGGTAAGTTCGCCCACGAAGTGAACACCGTCGGCTTCATGTTTGACGTTGCCATTGGCGCGCCACTTGCCGCCAAATGGCCCCGTCGCGGTGCCGGTAAAGTCGCAGGTCTGCTGCGCGGCATCGCAGGTGCCCGACAGCGAGTAGGTAACCATCCGACCATTCGCCATCTTGATCTTGCCGGTACGCGAGAACCCACCCGAACCCGGATCATAGGACTGCGAGAATGTACTGGTCCCACTGCCGAGCCTCGAGGTGAAGTGGATGGTGCCATCCCGCTCGAGTGCGAAGGCCGGCGCGGCAATCGCCGCGCTGGCCAATATGCCAAGCCCGAGGGCAATCACTTTCATGGTGCGTCCTTTCCGATTGTGATGTGGGGAAAGGATGCGACCGCTGCTTTGCTGGCCGGTTGCAGGCGAGGCGGGGTTTATTGCATTTTGTAAACGGGTCCATGCCGCCGCTTGAGGGAGGCGGAGCGGCTGATAGACTTGGCCCATGAACGTAAAACCCCGCATCAGCATCGTCGAGGACGATCCCGAGATCCGCCGCCTGCTGCTGGCCCGCCTCGAAAAGGAAGAGTTTCGTGTCGATGCAGCCGATGGCGGCACGGCCTTCGACCGACTGGTCTCGGCAAAGGGCTTCCCGGACCTCATCGTCCTTGATGTCATGCTGCCGGGCGAGGACGGCTTTTCCATCTGTCGCCGGGTGCGGGCGCAATCGCGCGTGCCGATCATCATGCTGACCGCACGAGGCGACGACATCGACAGGATCGTCGGCCTCGAGCTCGGCGCCGACGATTATGTGCCAAAGCCGTTCAATCCGCGCGAATTGATCGCCCGGATTCGCGCTATCTTGAGACGAATGGAGCCGCCTCCGGTCGAGCGAGAACTCTACCGCATCGGCATCCTGACGATCGATATGAGCGCGCGCGCCGTAGCCCGCGATGGTGCACCGGTCGAGCTGACGGCAGGCGAGTTCGACCTTCTCGCCTGCTTCCTGTCGCGGCCGCAGCGGGTCCTCTCCCGTGAACAGCTCATCGAATGGACGCGCGGCCGTGATGCCGATCCGTTCGACCGGACGATCGACGTGCAGATGAGCCGCCTGCGCCGCAAACTCAGCGAGGCAGGCGCCGGCAACCTGTTCAAGACCGTGCGCAATGCCGGATATGTGCTCACGGAATCGACGCGGCTATGATTGGCCGGCTGGGGATCGTCGGCCAGCTGCTCGTCATTGGTGCACTCGGCTTCAGTGCCTTCCTCGTCGTGCTCGGCGCCCTGCTCTACATGCTGCGGGCACAGGAAGGCGCGCTCGAAAGCCGCTTCCCGCTGCCGGCCCAGATCGCCGCCATCGTCCAGCTCGTCGACAGGACGCCGGCAGCCGAGCGTGCCTCTCTCCTCACCGCGCTCAACACGTCGGCACTTTCCGTGACGATCGATACCGGGCCGCCTGTCTCGTCGCAGACCAGCCGCGAATTGCCCCGCATCGAGAATTTCCTGACGCGCTTCGACCCCGCCCTCGCTTCACGTGAGATTATTGTCGACGTTCCCGACAACACCGGACACGGAAGGCCCCTGCTAGACGCATGGACCGGCAGCGCCCCCCTGCGCGCGCAGGTCGAACTTGCCGATGGCAGCCACGTCTCGATCGAAGCGCGTGGCGAGTTGGTGCGGCGGGTGCTTGGCGTGCCCAGTGGGTTCTGGCTTGCCGCAACTGGAGTGTTGATTGCCGCCCTGACGCTCTTTGGACTATTCCGCGCCGCGCGGCCACTGCGCCGACTGACAACGGCGCTCGAAACGTTCTCGGAGACGGCTTCACCGGTACCAGTCGAGCCCGCCGGGCCACCCGACATGCAGCGGCTGATCGGCACGTTCAACCGCATGCAGGAGCGGCTGAGCGCGTTGATCAAGGGACGCACGATCCTCGCCGGCGCTATATCGCACGATCTTCGCACCTATCTCACCCGCCTGCGCCTGCGGATCGACACGATCGCCGATGCGACAGAAAGGGAGGGAGCCGAAAACGACATCGACGCGATGACGGGCATCGTCGAGAACGCCCTTGCCTTTGCCCAGGCGGCAAGCGCCTCTGGAGCGCGCGAAACTGTCGATCTGTCCACGATCATACGCGCCGAGGTCAAGCGCTACGCTGCCGCGGCCAACGCCGTCACATGGGCCGATGGCGTAGAGCCCATTCGGGTGCGCGGCGATGCGATTGCGTTGCGCAGGGTGCTCACCAACCTCCTCGACAATGCATTGCACTATGCGGGCGAGGCTGAGGTACAACTCTCGGCGACGGGTGGCTTTGCCGAACTAACGGTCGACGATCATGGCAGGGGCATTCCACCGGCCGAGCGCGAAGCCATCTTCGAGCCATTCTACCGGCTGGACGCATCGCGCAATGTGGCGACCGGCGGCACCGGCCTGGGGCTGGCCCTGACGCGCCAGATCGTCGAAGCCCATGATGGTCGCATCACCGCCGGGGATGCACCAATTGGCGGTACGCGGATGCGCGTGCTCCTGCCCCTCGCAAACCCGTAACAAAATGCAACAAATCGGCCTTTCGCTGCAATGTGCGGGCAACGCCGAACGCCGACCTTCCTCCATGTCCAGTACATAGCGAAGGAAGAGATCATGAAGACTCGCCATTTCATCGCCACGATATCGATGGTTGCAATCACCGTGCTCGGCTGTCAGGCAGCTTCGGCCTATGATCGCGGCGTCACGGTTACGACGCCCAACGGCACTTACACCAAATCCGTCAATGGAAGCTGCTCCGGCGGCGTTTGCAGCCGCGATGCAGAGATTAGCGGGCCCAATGGTGGTTCTGTCAGCCGATCCGGCAGTTGCGCGGTGGGCTGGCGTTTTTATGGCTGCACCAGCACGACCACCGGTCCAAAGGGCAACTCCGTCACCCGACACACGGCTGGCCGCCGCTACTTCTGGTAGCAGAACTCAGCGGGTGGAAGCGACGCTTCCACCGGCCCCTTCTTGGAAAGGATTCGATCGATGCGAGCAAACGTCTTTGCGATTGCCGTGCTGTTCCTGCTGCCAGCCTTGCCGGTCACGGCTGCCGCCTTATCGTTCCAGGACCTGGTGTCCCTGCACCGGGCGTGCGGTAATGACATAAAGACGCTCTGTCCTGGCATGTCGCGGGGCGGCGGGCGCATCGCCCAATGCATGATGGCTCACGCGAGCAGTGTCTCGGCCGGTTGCGCTGCTGTACTCAAGGCCGAGAAGGCGAAACTTCCGGCAACAGCCGCCGGCGCTACCGTCTATGATACCGACTGACAAGCTGCGCAGGAGTTCGCGATGTTGAGCAACCGCTCGATGCCGGAGGCCGGCGTCATCCCCGTGCTGGCGTACAACAACCTTCAGGAAGCCGCCGGCTGGTTATGCCTTGCCTTCGGCTTCTCACCCCGCCTCTGGATCGGCGACCATCGCGTCCAGCTAAAAGCCGGCAATGGCGCGATCGTGCTGACGCGCATAGCGCAGCCGATGCCGGTGACGAGGGGCCAGAGCATCATGGTCCGGGTCGAGGACGCCGACTCGCACTATGAGCGCGCCCGCTCTGCCGGCGCAGAAATCATCGACGCTCCCGTCACCTATCCCTACGGTGAGCGGCAATACTCGTGCCGGGACATCGAAGGCCATGCCTGGACGTTTTCGCAATCGATCGCCGACGTCGACCCTAAGACATGGGGCGGAAGTCCGAGCGGCGCGGGCGGCAGCACGACCAGTCTTTAGTCACTCGATGCCTCCGAATTGTTCCAGGGGCGGACTACGTGTTCATGGCGACATCGATTTAGGAAAAGTTGGGCACGGTGCCCCTTTTTTGCCTCGTTCTCCTTTGAATGACCGCTTCTGGCGCAAAGCGGGCGCGGACAGCGTCATTGGCCCTGGACTGCTAAGGCAACGCTTTGCTCGCTCCACCGCATCGAAATTTCCTCGTCCCGCACCAGTTGAGCTGCCGAAAGGAACTTCGGCTGAGTGCCTTGAACAATCCGTTCGACCAGGATGGGCGAAAGAAATGCCAGCGGCAGTAGTTCCGCAACCTTCGATCCGGTTATCCCTTCGACCGACGAGATTTCCGCGACCGACTGTCGCTTGCCGCTGGCGAGATCCCCGAACCAAACGTGCGCCCGCGCGACGGCCTGCAGCAGCGATTGATCGACATGCCGATCCGGCGCACTTCCGCCAACCACCAGCTTGGCCTGCACGCCACGCCGGCGAAAGATCAGCGGTGCGGAAACCACGAAACTCTTGTTCGGATCGTCCGAGTTGCGCGGCCACGACGAAGGATCATCTTGTCCCACGCCGAGAGCCTTTCGAAGCGCGGTCATCGAGAACTTGAGCGCAAGGAAGTCGTGGCGATAGATGACCCCGCTGACGAGTGACCGAAGCACCTGCGCCGCGCCGGCGCCAGAGGCATCGGCGACGCCGCGCAGCTGGATCAGCCGCTTCAGGACCCTCGCCTTTTGATCTAGAGCTAAGTCGTCGAGGTGGTGAAGCACCTGACGTTCGTCTACAAGCAGCGTTCGCATTGCCGAGATTGCCGCACTCTCGATTTCTGCCGCCGGAAGCCGGACTGGTTCGAATAGCGACTGTTCCGTCGCTTGGCCGGGAGCTAGTTCCTCGACGTAGTACCGATACCGTCTCGCCCCCTTGGTCGCATGGACTGGGATCATCCGATTGCCGGCCTCGGTTTGGAGCAAGCCCGCGAGCAGGGCGCCGTCGGTCTTTGCGCGTCTCCGCCTGATCCTCGTCCCGTGAGTGTTGTCGGCCAATTGCGCCTGCACCCGATCCCATGTTGGGCGGTCGATGATGGCCTGGTGATTGCCAGGATGCGATGTCGTCCTGTGTGGGATGCGACCGATGTAGATCGGGTTCGACAGCAGCTTGTAGAGATGCCCGCGGGTGAACGGGCGTCCGCCGGTCGTCTTTCCCCTGGACGACGTCCTGATGGCCGTTGTGACCTTTTCGGCTGCTAGACGATCGAGCAGTGTCGGTACGTCTCCGGCTTCGAAGTATCCGGTGAAGATGCGGCGGATGATTGCCGCGCCTGCGTCGTTGATGACGAGCTGCCTGTCCTTGACGTCATAGCCGATGGGGGTGGGACCACCCATCCACATGCCTTTTCTTTTCGATGCAGCGATCTTGTCGCGGATACGCTCGCCGGTGATCTCCCGCTCGAACTGGGCGAAGGATAAAAGGACGTTGAGCATCAATCGTCCCATTGAGGTCGTTGTGTTGAACTGCTGGGTAACAGAGACGAAGGAGACGCCATGCTTGTCAAAAGTTTCGGCAAGCCGGGCGAAGTCGGTCAGCGAGCGGGTCAGGCGGTCGATCTTATAGATGACGATCACATCGACCTTGTCGTCACGGATCATACTCATGAGTTTGCCGAGGGCAGGGCGCTCCATGTTGCCCCCGGAGAACCCGCCATCATCGAACCGCTCAGGGATCAGCTTCCAGCCTTCATGGGACTGTGATCGGATATAGGCCTCACACGCCTCCCGTTGCGCCTCGAGCGAGTTAAAGTCCTGCTCCAACCCCTCTTCGGATGATTTTCGGGTGTAGACGGCGCAGTGGAACGTCTTTTGGTCACCCATCCGGTAGCTCCGTGGTCTGCAGTGAGGCAACATGAGCCACCTTCGCTGACACGGACGCCGATGAGCGCCTGCCGAGCAGCCCAAAGAACTTGGGGCCCGACCATTTTGTGCCAGTGATGGCAACGGCAACGGCGCTGAGCGTCCGATAGGTCTTCTCCCGCCAGAGGAAACCGTCATCGGTCACCTCGACCGACTCCATCCTGCCGTTCCATTCGCGCAGTAACCGCGTCCCCGGTGACAGGATCTTTCGCTGTGGACGCAGATGCGGCACCTCCGAAAGATCAAGCCCGTCGGTGTCCCCACGCTTCTCGCCGCGCGAGCGGGCCCGTTTAAGGCGGGCTTCTTCGGCGATGCGGCGCAGCTCTCGTCGGGTGGCTGGCTTTAGTCCGCCATAGACAAGTTCCTGCAAGCGGTAGGCGATGGCGCGACGCAAGAAGCCGGACCTGACCTTGAACGGCGGCGGTACCTTATAGAGCTCGCGCCACCGGTTCTGCAGGGCAGCAATATCGAGACTGTCGAGCGCGGCGATCTCGCGCTCGACCTCGTCCGGTGTGAGCCGCTTCATTTTGGGGACGCTGCCTCGATGCGGTAACGGCGCTCCCCGGCTTTGTCCTTCTCCGAGATCAGAGACAGGCCGAGCTTCTTCTTCACCGTCCCGGCCAGGAAGCCACGCACCGAATGCGCCTGCCAGTTCGTCGCCTCCATCAGGTCCGAGATGGAAGCCCCCTGTTTCCGTCGGAGCAACGCAATGATCTTGTCTCCTTTGGTGGACGACGCCGAGGCAGGCCTGGCTGACGCAGGACGTTCTGGCTGAGCGGCTTCTTTCGGTTTGGTAGCCGCCGTTGTCGGGACCTTCTTTATGCTGTCCGACCTCGCGGCTTTGCCAGCGGCCGGACCGCGCGCCTTGGCTGTTGTCTTCGCCTTTGCCGCGGGTTGAGCGCCATGCTCGGGCGGTGTCGTCGATTCAGGTTCGATGCCGATCGCAGCCAGTCCGAGGGGTGAGGCCATCAGCGCGATCTTGACGTTGTCCTCATCCTGGCGCCAGACCGGTTCACCCTCGAGGGCAGGGCGCTCGGCGAGTAATCCCCGTGCCAACATGCCCATAAGCACAACTGACTCGGTCCCTAGTTTGAACCCTAGCGTTGCCGCTAACGGCAATACCTGGTCGCCCTTTCGGCCAGCTGCCGTCGCCAGAATGACCCGGTGAATATCGGTGAGTTTTTTCATCTGAACCTCCTTGGTCAAAGCGCCTGCGACAATCGCGACGCTTGTACTGGCCAAAGCCCAGAGCAGGTTCCGGGCGGGGAGGCTGCGGGGGGTCTCAACGCCGCCCGCAGTGTCACCAGCAATGCTTCGGGTACCGACGAAGTCCAGTCGAATCGTCACTGCTCCAGAAGTACGGACAACTCGACGACGATGGCGGCGCAGCGGTCAAGCCGACGGGAGAGCCGCGCCAGCACCCGTCGACGATCCGCTCTAGTCCGATGGCCGGCCTGACCCATCGACGCTCACCTCGTGCGCATGTTCCAGCTCGTTGGTGATATCGGCAAACAGGCGGCTAATTCGCTCGCCTTGTGCCCCATCCTGCAAACCACCAGCCATCCGTCACCCCGCTTTCGCGAAGCCGACTGACGCTCTGGTCGCTTACGAAGTCCAGTCATTCGTGCGACAACGCGAAGAGTATCTAGCGCCGTTCCAGGCAGCAGAAATCGGAGATGTTTCTGTTACACCAGGGGTCACTGTCTTGAACCTGCTTTCAACCGTCACAGGGGGGGCCGAGCATCCAATCGGTCGCTACTTCTAACACTTGCATCGGCTCGCCCCCACACCGCGGGTAGATGATGCCGCACTTCAGGATCTGCTAATCGCGATCTGCGCGGAGCTGTCGGGTGTCCGGCTCCCTGACCGAGCCTCGGCACGGCCCACCCGTTGCCGACCTAATGGGTGCTTAGCACTATAGGCGGACACGGGACGATCATGCCGCCGACCGACCGACGACCTCGATGTGTCGTGCCCGTGGGATCGCGCAAGAGCACATGTGGTGTACCGCCTTGCGAAGAAGCTGCGGATGCTACTCACGCCGTCAGCCACTCAACTCGCCCGCGCCATCGGCGCCTTGCTGCTCTTCTCGATGACGCCCAAGAGGTGGGGCGTATCCATCACGTCGGCGAAGATCGCCGCCATGCTGGTTAGGGTGCCGTTGTGCTCGGCATCGGTGAGCGTGGCGTTGGCGTCCTGCATAAAGATGATGCCGTAGCCCATCTGCATGGCGTCGCGCGCGCTCGACTCGCAACAGCAATTGGTCAGCGTGCCGGTGATGATGAGCGTATCGATGCCGCGCGCCTTGAGCAGGCTGTCGAGTTCGCTGGTGCCGGGGATGAAGCCGGAAAAGCGGGTCTTGTTGACCACGAGGTCCTCCGGCGCGACGTCGAGGCCGGGCCACAGCTCCCAGTTCTCGGCGCCGATCGAGAAGGCGTCGCGGGTAATGTCTGTCTGCTTGTCGCTCGAATAGAATTTGTACCACGAGGTCCAGGTATTGGGCTCGCTCGGATCGTAGGTAAAGCGAAGAAAGGCATTGGTGCCGCCGCCGGCCCGGACCGCTTTCGAGATGGCGTTGACGTTGTCGACGATGTCGCGCGCTACCGGTACTTCGACCGGCGCACCTTCCGCCATGAAGCCGACCTGCAGGTCGACGACGATGTGCGCCGTGCGGCTCATATCGAGCGTTTCGAACAGATGATCGCGGCCTCGCTGCAGTTTGGCGCGCGCTAAAATTTCGGGGGCGATCTGGACTTTATGCATGGCCTTCTCCTTGCAATAGGGACGTCGCAGCAAGCCCGCAGCCGGTCGCGCAACACTGGGAGATAGTTCATAACGAAAATATTCGCGATGCAAGTAGTTATTTCGCTTTTTTGCCACCAGGCGTACGGCTAGGGCCGTGGTCTCAATCTGCCCAATATTTGTGCGCTCTGCACAAATGATCATTTTTGCGACATTTCTTTTGACTCGGACGCTGAACCCGTTGCAGTCTTTCAATCGGGAGCGAGCGAGAAAGCTTCGCTATGCAACGATTGCCTGCGATATCGCGGTTCAGGCGCTGCCCTTCCAGGGCGGGCCGGAGATGTCGGCCGTGAAGATCGGGCTCTTGATGCCGCGCAGCGGGCTCGCGGGCCTGTGGACCCCGTCGACCGACGCCACGGCGGCGATCGCGGTGGCCGAGCTCAACGCCGAAGGCGGCATTCTCGGCGATGAAGTCGACCTCACCGTGGCCGATTGCGGCCTCACTATCGGTGAAGCGGTGACAGCGGCGGACTTCCTGCTCGAAGTGGAAGATGTCGATGCTGTTGTCGGCCTCCATACCAGCAATGTCCGCGATGCGATCTCGGCGCGGCTGGCGGGGCGCGTGCCCTATATCTATTCAGTGCAGTACGAGGGCGTGCGCTGCGGTCCCTCGACCGTCGCGACGGGCAGCGTCGATCACGAGATCTTATGGCCCGCGATCAACTGGCTGATGGACAGCAAGCATGCCGAGCGCTTCTACTTCGTCGGCAACGACTACATCTGGCCCCGGTCGGCGCTCGAGCTGACGAAAACGCTGATCGCCCAGCGCGGCGCCCACCTGGTCGGCCAGGCCTTTGCGCCGCTGAGCGACGTGGATCATTCGGGGATCATCGACGACATCGTCCGGCAGCGTCCGCATGTGGTCATCCAGATGCTGATCGGCCAGGCGGCGATCGATTTTAATCGGGCCTTTTCCGAGCGTGGGCTCGATACCAAAATGCTGCGCTTCGGGCTCGCCATTGACGACACCGTGCTGTGCGGCATCGGGGCCGAAAACAGCCACAATCTCTATGCGGGCGGCAGCTATTTTTCGAGCTGGCGCTCTGGCCCCAATGAACGGTTCCTTGAGCTCTATCATGAAGCGTTCGGCGCCTATGCGCCGCCGGTGAGTGCCATGGGCGTCAGCGCCTATGAGGGGATCAATGTCGTCGCCGGCCTTGCGCGGAAAGCCGGCGGCTACAACGGCCGCAAAATGGCCGGCATGCTGCGGCGACCAATGTCGCGCGCCGTCGCCCGCCACGCTCTAGCGCGCAGCCCGATCGGCGAAGTGCCGCATACCCATATCGCGGCAGCGGATGGCGTCGTCTTCAACATCGTGTCCTCGACGCAATAAACCGCGTTCGTTCACTTTCCAATATTGTCAGTAGCCAACGCCGGTGCTATCGCAGCGCCACGCATCCAGCCGACATTGCCCGCGCCGATTCGCGCAGTGATGGGGTGCTGTGTAGCGATAAGCGCACGCCGCTGTTGCTAAGCCGAGGCCGCGTGGTTACAACTCGTCAACCGCGCTGTGCTTCAATACCGAATAGTGTCATCGCGAAGTAACGGCGACTTGCGAGGAGGAGATAAAATGGCTGGCGTGAGGATGAAGGATCAGCTCGCTTATCTCGTCGCGAGCCTCAACCGGCGGCTTGAAAACGAACTTGAGGAGCGGCTGCAGCCGGGCGGCGTGCCAATCGAGCAGTTCCGGATTTTGGAAGTACTCGATGCCAACGAGAAGCTGCCGATGGGCGAGATAGCGACATTGGCGTTGATCGAGCCGCCGACGCTGACAAAAATCATGGACAAGATGGTCAGCGAGGGCTTGGTTTATCGCGCGCCCGACGCCGAGGACCGCCGTCGCGTGCTGATCCTCACGGCCCCAGCTGGCAAGGCGCTCTACAAGCGCCTGCGCGGTGTCTCCACCGCCCAGGAGCGCCGCATCGTCGACCACCTGAGCGGCGAGCGGGCCGAAGAGCTGAAATCGCTGCTGCGCGAGCTGATGGGCGAGTAGGGACGGCGCTGCGAACATCCTCTCGTTGCGCGGGGAGAGGACAAGGAGGCGCCGAGGCTGGCTCGATGGCCGCTCAGGCTGCCCTCTCACACTGGCGGACGGCGCAGGTGAAAATCGGTGACTTGCTGGTAGGCGTGCGCGACTTTGAGCAGCAGCGCTTCGGAGCCGTGGGCGCCGATGAGCTGGAAGGCGATCGGGCGGCCGTCAGCGGTGTAGCCGCAGGGCAAGGTGACGGTGGGGCTGCCGCTGGCATCGAACGGCATGGTGAAGCGCATCAGGTCTTCCATCGAGTTCTTGTTCCAGTCGCGCGCCTCAGCCCAGGTCGGCGTGCCTTTGCGGAACACCGGGGCGATGATCATCTCAACTTCGCTGAACATCGCCGCCACCGCGCCGCGAAATTTGTGGCGCGTGATGTTGCTCTTGCCGATCGCCACGGGATCGAGCTTGTGGGCCTTCTCGAGCATGTTGCGGAGGTTCTCGCCGTAGCGGTTAGCCTGCGAGGGGAAGGTATCGGCGTGCGCGGCGGCGATCTCGGCCGAGGACAGGCCCATCGTGTTGGCGAACAACGGTTTGAGGTCGGGGAACTTCACCGGCCGCGTGATGGCGCCGAGGTCGGCGAGAACGGCCGCAACTTCCTCCATCGCGGCCAGAGTCAGCGGTTCGGCACCATCGCCGATGAAATCCAAGTCGAGGCCGATAAGCACACCACGTGCCCCATCCGGTCCCTCGAGTTCGTCGAAATAGTCCGGGACGGGGGTCGACAGCGAGGTTGGGTCTTTCGGATCGTGGCCGGCCAAAACTTTCAGCATGATCGCAGAGTCGGCGGCCGAGCGGGTCATGGGCCCTAGATGGTCGAAGGTCGCGGCCAGGTCAAAAATGCCGTGGCGGCTGACGCGGCCCCAGGTCGGCTTGACGCCGGTGAGGGCGTTGCACGCCGAGGGGAAACGGATCGAGCCGCCGGTGTCCGAGCCGATCGAGCCAAAAGTCATGCCGGTGGCCGGGGCGACGCCGGAACCGGACGACGAGACGCCCGTCCAGAGGTCTGCCTTCCACGGATTCACCGGCTCGGGCATATCCGGATGGTGCTCCATCGTCGCGCCCTCGGTCATGTGCAGCTTGCCGAGCAGCACCGCGCCGGCCTGGTCGAGCTTCGTCACAACCGTGGCATCGTAGTCGGGGACAAAATCCTCGTGGATGGTCATGCCGGCGGTGGTCTTGATGCCCTTGGTGAAGCAGAGGTCTTTCACAGCAATCGGCATGCCGTGCATCGGCCCGCGATACTTGCCCTGCTTGAGCTCGCTCGCGGCGCGCTCCGCCTGCTGCATCGCGAGATCGGTCGTCACAGTGGTGTACGACTTGAGCCCTCCGTCGAGCGCCTCGATGCGCTTGAGCATCGCTGCCGTCAGCGCGACTGGCGACACCTCGCCGCGCTTGATGGCGCCGCTGACGGCAGACATCGGCTGGTAGTGGATGGTTTCGAGATCCATGGAAAAATCGCTCCGGGAAAAAAGGCCGGCCGCCGCCCGAGGAAACTTGGGCGGCAACCCGGCAGGCGCCGTCAGAAATTCGGCGGGCGGCGAAGGTGAAAATCGGTGACCTGCTGGTAGGCGTGCGCCACTTTCAGCAGCAGCGCCTCCGAACCATGTGCGCCGACGAGTTGGATCCCGACCGGGCGTCCATCATCCGAATAGCCGCAAGGCAGGGAGACCGTCGGACTGCCGCTGGCGTCGAATGGCACCGTGAAGCGCATGAAGCCGGTCATGTCGGAAGCCGCGGCGCTGCGCGCTTCGCCCCAGGTCGGCGTCATCTTCTTGAACGCCGGCACGACAAGCACGTCGATCTCATCGAAGAGGCTCATCACGCCGCCGCGGAATTGCTGGCGCACGATATTGGCCTTGCCGATCTCGACCGGCGTGGCGCTGCGGCCCATCTCGATCATGCCGGCGAGGGAAGGGCCATATTTGCTCGCTTGCGACGGGTAGGTGTCGGCATGCGCTGCTGCGCACTCGGCCATCATCAGGTGCATGGTCGTGGCGAAGAGCGCCGTCGGGTCGGGAAATTTCGCCGGACGCGCGAGAGCGCCGAGATCGGACAGCACGACCACGGCCTCTTTGAGGAGCGCCAGCGTCACCGGGTCGGCGTCTTCCGAGACAAAATCCCAATCGACGCCGATGATCACGCCGCGCGCCCCATCGGGGCCATCAAGCTCGCCGAAATAGTCCGGAACAGGCGTTGGCAACGAGGTGGTGTCCTTGGGATCGTAGCCTGCCAGCACCTTAAGCATGATCGCCGAGTCGGCGGCCGAACGCGTCATCGGCCCCAGATGATCGAAGGTCGCGCAAAGGTCAAAAATGCCGTAGCGGCTGACGCGGCCCCAGGTCGGTTTGACGCCGGTCAGGCCGTTGCAGGCCGAAGGCCAGCGGATCGAGCCGCCGGTATCCGAACCGATCGAGCCGAAGGCGAGGCCGGCTGCCGGTGCGATGCCGGAGCCCGACGAGGAGACGCCGGTCCAGAGGTCGTGCATCCAGGGGTTTACCGGCTCGGGCAGTTCGGGATGATGCTCGAGCACGGCGCCTTCGGTCATGTGGAGCTTGCCGAGCAGAACAGCGCCGGCCTGTTCGAGCCGCGTCACCACCGTGGCGTCGTAGTCGGGCTTGAAGTCGCCGTAGATGGTCATGCCACCGGTGGTCTTGATGCCCTTAGTGAAGCAGAGGTCTTTCACGGCGATCGGGATGCCGTGCATGGGGCTGCGATATTTGCCCTGCTTCAGTTCCGCATCGGCGCGGGCCGCCTGCTCGCGGGCGAGGTCGGCAGTGACGGTGGTGTAGGATTTGAGACCGCCATCCAATGCCTCGATGCGCGCCAGCATCGTCTCCGTCAGCTCAGCCGACGTAAGGGCGCCGCTTTGGATGGCGGGCCCAATCACGGTCATCGGCTGGTAGTGGATGGTGTCGAGCGCAAGCTCGCTGGTCGATCCGATTGCGTTCACTGGAGCCTCGGGCGCTGGAGATGCCAGGCGGTTGCCTGCTGGAAGGCGTGGGCGGCTTTGAGCAAGGTCGACTCGCTCAGATGAGGCCCGATGAGCTGCATGGCGAGCGGCAGACCGATCGAACTCATGCCGGTGGGGAAGGTGACCGTGGGCGTGCCGGCCATATTGTAGGGGCCGGTATAGCGGCCGAATTTCGGGATGGTTTTGAAGATGCTGTCGAGTTCGCTGTAGAGCAGCCCGATCTTGGGCATGATCGGCGCCGCGATGACGTCGACGCTGTCGAAGAGCTGCAAAAGCTCGCCCTTGAACCGGTCCTTCTCGATATAGGCGCTGGCAACGACGGCGGGGTCGTAGGCGAGGCCGTGCTCGATGGTATCCTTGAGCTTGCCGAAGCCGGATGGGTCGGTCTTGAACAGCTCGCGGTGATAATTGGCGCACTCGGTCTCCATCATCACAAACTGGAGCCGGGTGACTTCATAGGTGTCTGGCACTTTTATCGGCGCGATTTTGGCGCCGATCGCGGTGAAAGCATCGAGGGCGGTGTTGATGCTGGCGACGATTTCAGGGTCGGTATCGGTTGAGATGTAGTCCCAGTCGACGCCGATCCTGAGATCGCGGGCGCCGAAGACATCGCCGAGCTCGGCCGAATAGTTAGGCACCGGGGCGGTGAGGCTGGTGGGGTCGTTGACGTCGTGGCCGGCGATGACATCCATCATGGCGGCGCAGTCGGCAGCCGAGCGGCACATCGGGCCGACGGTGTCGAGCGAGTTGGCGAGGGTGAAAACCCCGTAACGGCTGACGCGGCCCCACGTGACTTTCAAGCCGGTGAGGCCGTTTGCGCCCGAGGGGAAGCGGATCGAGCCGCCGGTGTCCGAACCGAGGCTGCCAAAGCAAAGGCCGGCGGCCGTGGCGACACCCGAGCCAGAGGACGAGCCGCCCGGCCAGTAGCCCTTGACGTAGGGGTGGGTCGGCGCTTCGCCGAAACCGGGGTGGTGCTCGGCGAGCGCGCCTTCGTGCAGGGCCAGCCGTCCGAGGATCACCGCGCCCGCCGCCAGCAACCGCTCAATGATCGTTGCCGTGTAATCGGACTTGAAGTCCTTGTATGCCATCGATCCGAACGTCGCCGGCACGCCTGCGGTATAGAACAGGTCCTTTATGGCGATCGGCACGCCGTGCAGCAGGCCGCGATAGCGCCCGGCGGCGATCTCGGCATCGGCGGCCTTGGCCTGGGCGCGCGCCTCATCGCCGGTGACGACGAGGTAGGAGTGGAGCTCAGGGTCGACCGAAGCGATGCGCGCCAGCATGGTTTCGGTGACCGCCAGTGAGGACAGCGCGCCGCTCTTGATGCCGGCGGCGATGTCGATCAGCGGCGCGAAGGGAATGTCGTTATTGGCGAGCACGTTTCTTTCTCCGGTTCAGGCGGCGTGGGCGAGGTTCTGGCCGGGGCGGATGTCGCCGAGACCCATGGCGGCTTCGAAAGCATGTCCGATGCGGAACACCGTCGGCTCGTCGAACGGCCGGCCGACGATCTGCGCGCCGAGCGGCAGGCCGGAAGCCGAAAAACCGATCGGCAGCGCCAGTGCCGGACTGCCCGTGACGTTGAAGGGGATCGTCATCATGCCCGCCCAGCGGCCCGTATCCGGCCCGAAACTGTCGAACGAGGCGGCGGGTGTCAGCCCGGTCGGGGAGAGCAGCGCGTCGTAGTCCTCAAGTACGCCGTTGACGGCGGCGGTCAGCTCGCGGCGGAGGCGCAGCGCCTGCACGTAGTCGGCGGCGGAGAGCACCGCGCCGGCGATGATGCGCTGATAGGCGTAGCGCCCATAGGCCATGGGGCGGGTCTTGAGGTCCTGCTCATGGATGGCATAGGCCTCCGAGAACATGATCGCCCGGCCGCAGGCCTCGAACATGTCGTAGGCCGGCAGCTTGGCCTGATGGACAATGGCGCCACGGTCCGCCAGCGTTTTGGCTGACCTGTCGAGCAGAGCGACGATCTCGTCGTTGACCGCAGGACTGTCGATGAAGAAATCGCGCGTGTACCCGATCTTGAGGCCGGTGAGGTCCTTACCAAGGCCCGCCGAAAAATCGGGTATGGGCACATCGGCGCTGGCCGGATCATTTGCGTCGTAACCGGCAATGACCTGCATGGTCAGTGCCGCGTCCTCTACGCTCCAGCTCAGCGGCCCGCAGTGATCGAGGGTGTAGGAAAGCGGAAAGACGCCACGGCGCGAGACGCGGCCGTACGTCGGCTTGATACCGACGATACCGCAATGCGCGGCAGGCCCACGGATCGAACCGCCAGTGTCCGAGCCCATCGCCATCCGGACCATGCCTGCCGCAACAGCGGCGCCGGAACCAGACGACGAGCCGCCGGTAAAGTGATCGGTGTTCCAGGGGTTTTTGGCCGGTGGGAAGGGGAGGTCGAAACTCGGGCCGCCGATGGCGAACTCGAAGGTGCCGACCTTACCCATCAGCACGCCGCCGCCCGCTTTGAGCTTTTCGGCGACCACCGAATCCCCGGTAGGGATGTTGTCGATGAAGAGCTTCGAGTGGCAGGTCGTCCTTATGCCGGCGGTGCCGTAGATATCCTTGAGTGCATAGGGGATGCCGTGCAGCGGACCGTGGTCGATACCGCTCCTAAGTTCGGTATCGGCACGATCGGCGTCGGCAAGCGCTCGCTCGCGCGTCACCAGCACGAAGGCGTGGAGGTCACTGTCGAGGGCATCGACGAGGCCTAGTGCGTGTTCGGTCAATGCGCGCGAAGTCAGCTTACCGGCGCGAAGCAAGGCCCCGGCATCGGCGATGGAGAGTTCATGCAGCGGTTCGCCGGTCATTTCGCCCTCGGTGCGAGTGAGAAGGTGTTCGATGGCTCGACGGCGGCGGTACGCGGCTCGCGGAGCCAATGGGTGACGGCGAGCATGGCCTTGGCCGACTCTATCGCACCCCGCCGGCGCTCAGGCGGAAGGACTACACCGGCATCGGCGAAGCGCTGCTCGATCCCGGCAATTTCAGTGGCGGTGGCGGTCTCATCCATGGCGTCGCAACTCCTGATTGCTTCCCGCTATAATCCCATTCCTGATATTTGAAAACGATAATATTGCATGACGAATAAATGTGCAGATAGGCGCGCATTTGCGCATCCCTTGCGGAGCGGGGAGGGTGGCTGGGGGTCCGGCGCAGCAGAAAACGGCCCATCCTTTGGCGCATAGCAGCATTGAGGAACGCAATTCCGCTTCACTGGCCAGTCGTTACGGTCGATTGCCGAGTCGGATAGATACTTCCGTTTTCAAGTTTGGCATGACCTTTGCATCACTATTCTGGTGCAGCTCGCTCAGGCGAGGCAACGCAATTTTGTGAGGTACCAGGGATGCGTCTAAGAACATTGCCTCGATGGCTCGGCCTCTTCGCCCTTACGGCGATGACGCTGGGTGCCATTCCCGCGGCGCAGGCCGGCGGCGTGCTGACCGTGGCTATGACCGCGGCAGATATTCCGGACGACACCGGCGCGCCCGACCAGGGTTACGAAGGCTACCGGTTCGTCGGCTATACGCTCTATGACCCGCTGATCATGTGGGACCTGTCGAGCTCCGACAAGGTCGCGACCATCGTGCCGGGTCTCGCGACCGACTGGGTGATCGATCCCACCAACAATCAGCGCTGGATCCTGCATCTACGCAAAGGCGTAAAATTCCATGATGGCTGCGATTTCAACGCCGACTCGGTGGTGTGGAATTTCGCGGTGCTGATGGATGACAAGGCGCCGCAATACAATGCGCGCCACGCGGCGTTCGAAGGCACGGCGGTGGTCAACATCAAGGGCGTCGACAAGGTCGACGACTACACCATCGCCATCAATACCAAGGGGCCGGACTCACTGCTGCCCTACGACATCGCCGAGTTCTTCATGATCTCGCCCTGCGCGGTGAAGGCGGATGGCTACGATTACGACAAGTTCGCCGCGGCGCCGTCGGGCACCGGCCCCTACAAGTTCTCCAGCATCGTCGCGCATCAGCGCCTCGAACTGGTGCCGAACAAGGATTATTGGAATCCCGCCCGCGTGCCGAAGCAGGATAAGCTGGTGCTGCTGCCGATGCCTGAGGCCTCGACTCGTGCCGCTGCACTGCTCTCGGGTCAGGTGAATTTCATCGAGGCGCCATCGCCCGATACCATCCCGCAACTCCAGTCGGCGGGGATGACCATCACCAAGGTGCCCTATCCCCACAACTGGAACTATCAGGTGCGGCTTGATGTGCCGCCGTTCAACGATATCCGAGTTCGACAGGCCGCCAATTACGCGATCAACCGCGACGACATGGTGTCGTTGCTCGGCGGCTATGCGACGCCGGCCTACGAGCGGCTGATCGAAAGCCAGCCTTGGTACGGCAACCCGACCAAGTACGACTACAATCCCGACAAAGCCAAGGAGCTGCTCAAGGAAGCCGGTTGTTCGCCGTGCGAAATCAAGGTGGCGATCTCGACCTCGGGCTCCGGGCAAATGCAGCCCTTGCCGATGAACGAACTGGTCAAGGAAAACCTCGAGGATGTCGGCTTCAAGGTCGACCTGATCCCGATGGATTGGAACGCGTTGATCGGCGTCTTCCTCCAGGGCCCCGACAAGAGCGGTCAGCAGGCGATGAATTTCTCGCTGGCGCCGATCGATCCGGTAAACGGCATCCTCAAGATGAACATGTCCCAGTACCAGCCGCCGAACGGCGCGAACTGGGGCAAGTATTCCAACCCCGATGTCGACGCCTGGGGCAAGGCGGCGCTGGCCGAGTTCGATCCCGTCAAGCGCGACGCATTGCTGACCAAGATAAACGAGCAATCCACCAAGGATGCCACCGAGATCTTCATCGTCCACGACCTCAATCCGCGGGCGCTGTCGCCCAAGGTCAAAGGGTTCGTCCAGGCGCAGAGCTGGTTCCAGGACCTGACGCCGATCAGCGTCGACCCGTAAGCGAGTCCTGATCAGCGGGTGCGCGGGCTTCCCCGCGCATCCGCACTAAACGATCCCGTGCCCGGAGGTTTCCACATGTGGCTTTATGCGTTGCGGCGGCTGGTGATGACCATCCCGATCCTGCTCGGCGTCACCGTCATCTGTTTCGCGCTGATGCATCTCGCTCCCGGCGATCCGATCCGCAACATGCTGCCGCCGGATGCAACAGAAGCCCAGGCCGACGCGCTGCGAGCGCTCTATGGCCTCGATAAGCCGCTGCCGCTGCAATACATCATCTGGCTAGGCAAGGTGCTCACCGGCAATCTCGGCGTCTCGATCTCGACCAATGCTCCGGTGGCGTTCGAGGTCACCCACGCCTTCGCCAACACCATCGTCATCTCGCTTATCGCGGTGGCGATTTCATTCGTGCTGTCGCTGGTGATGGGCGTGTTCGCGGCCTACCGCGTCGGCGGGTTCGTCGATCGGATCGTCACGGCGCTGGCGGTCTTTGGCATCAGCGTGCCGACGTTCTGGCTCGGCGTGGTCTTTGTCATCGTGCTCGCGGTGAACCTCAAATGGCTGCCGGCGACCGGCATGGGCAACAGCGACAGCGGTAGCTTCAACTATTTTCGGTGGAGCGATTTTCAGTTCGCGGTGATGCCGATTGTCGCCTTGGCGCTCACTCCGCTCGGCATCATGATGCGAACGACGCGCTCGTCGGTGGCTGAGGTGTTGAACCTCGACTACATCCAGACGCTGCGCGCCAAGGGGATGAGCGAGCTGACGATCATGCTGCACGCCATCCGCAACGCCATGCCGCAGATCGTTGCCATGCTGGGCCTGCAGCTCGGCTATCTCGTCGGCGGCTCGGTGCTGGTCGAGACGGTGTTTACCTGGCCGGGCACCGGCTACCTCCTCAACAAGGCGATCCTGTCCCGCGACCTGCCGCTGCTGCAGGGCACGATCCTCGTTCTCGCAGTAGCCTTCGTCCTCATCAACCTGACGATCGATCTGCTGCAGTCGCTCATCGATCCCCGCATCAAGCGCACCTGATGGGAGACGCCTAGTGGCCGACATCACAGCCGATTCCAGCATCGACAAAACCAACGCCCCAGCCGAGACACGCTACAAGGTCCGGGGCTACTGGGGCAGTGTTTGGCAGCGCCTGCGCTACGACTACGTGACGCTGTTCTGCATCGCCCTCATCCTGTTGATCGTGCTCGCGGCAATCTTCGCGCCGTGGACCGCCCCATTCGACCCCAACAAATCCAGCATCGCGCATCGGCTCAAGCCGGCGGGCGTGGCGCCCTACCTGTTGGGCACCGACGAACAGGGCCGCGATATGCTGAGCCGCATCATCTGGGGTGGCCGCGTGTCGCTGAGCATGGGCATCCTGCCGGTGGCCATCGCCACCATCATCGGGAGCGCCTTCGGCATTGTCGCCGGCTACTATGGCGGGCGCGTCAACATGATGATCATGCGCACTATGGACGTGTTCTTCGCTTTCCCCTCGGTGCTGCTCGCGGTGGCGATCTCGGGCAGTCTTGGCGGCGGCATCGTCAACCAGTTCATCACGCTGACCGTGGTGCTCGTCCCGCCGCTCTGCCGGGTGGCGGAGACGGCAACCGCGCAAGTCCGCAGCATGGACTTTGTCGATGCGGCGCGGGCCAGCGGCGCATCGACCTTCACCATCCTGACACGCCACGTGCTGATCAACGTGATCTCGCCAGTCTTCGTCTATGCTTCGACGCTAATCTCGGCAGCAATTCTGCTAGCCTCCGGCCTCTCCTTCTTGGGTCTCGGCGTTTCGCCGCCTACGCCGGACTGGGGCTTGATGCTCTCGACGCTGCGCCAATCGATCTATGTGCAGCCGCTCGTCTGCGCCATTCCGGGCATTGCCATTCTCATCACATCCATCGCCTTCAACCTCGTCAGCGACGGGTTGCGCCAGGCGATGGACGTAAAAGCTTAAGGAGCGCGGAAAATGACGCTCGAACTTGCCAGCCGGTCGCCACTGCCCCGGTTCGACGGCAGCGATCGTGGAGGCCCCGAGCAACCGCTCCTCATCGTCGAGAATTTCAAAAAGTACTTCCCGATCCGGGCCGGCGCGCTCAATCGCAAGGTCGCCGACGTCAAGGCCGTCGATGATGTCTCGTTCTTCGTATTGAAGGGCGAAACACTCGGGGTGGTGGGTGAATCCGGTTGCGGCAAGTCGACTCTTGCCAAGCTGCTGATGCATCTGACGCCGCGCGACGAAGGCAAGCTCGTGCTCGATGGCGACGAGGTGGAAGATGGCGGCCGCACCGGTCTCGATGTCCTCCGCCGCAGCCTGCAGATGGTGTTTCAGGACAGCGCTTCCTCACTCAATCCGCGGCTACCCATCGAACAGTCGATTTCGTTCGGCCCGCGTGTGCACGGCACCAACAAGGCCGAAGCCAAGCGGATCGCCCATGACCTGCTCGAGCGCGTCGGCCTCAAGCCGGAGCGCTTTGCCGCGCGCTACCCGCATGAACTTTCCGGCGGCCAGAAGCAGCGCGTCAACGTGGCTCGCGCTTTGGCGCTCGACCCGCGCCTCTTGATCCTCGACGAGGCGGTGTCGGCGCTCGACAAGTCGGTTGAAGCGCAGGTGCTGAACCTCCTCGCGGAGCTCAAGCAGCAGTTCAACCTCACCTATCTCTTCATTTCCCACGACCTGCACGTGGTCCGCTACGTCTCGGACCGCGTGCTCGTGATGTATCTCGGCCAGATCGTCGAAATCGGGCCGGTCGATGCCATCTACGAGCGGCCGCGGCACCCCTACACGATGGCGCTGCTCGAGTGCCGGCTCAGCATGAACCCGGATGAGCGTGTCGACAGTGCGCCGCTTGCCGGCGATCCGCCGAACCCGGTCAATCCGCCCTCGGGCTGCCGCTTTCATACGCGCTGTCCCTATGCCGAGGACATCTGCATGGCCAAGGCGCCGCCGCTGGGCGATGTGCTCGCCAGCAAGGCGAGCGGACACTTTGCGGCGTGCCACATGATGCATGTGGGGTCCGGGCATTCGCGGGCGCCGGCTGCACCCGCACTGCCTGCGTTCGAGGCCGCCGCGCTTCCCGTTCTTCCCGTCGCCGAGGCCTGATCGATGAACCAGATGCAAACCCTCGACACCCGCAGCGCCAGGCCACTCACAACCGAGGCATTCGTTTCCGTGCGAGACCTGACCGTTCGCTTCGTCAGCCGCGAGGCGACGGTCAAGGCGGTGAACGGTGTCTCTTTTGACCTCGCCAAGGGCGAGGTGCTCTGCGTCATCGGCGAATCCGGCTCCGGCAAGTCGGTGATGATGCGGTCGTTGCTTCGCCTCCATCCGAAAAAACGCACGCAGATCGAAGGCGCGATGCGGGTCGGCGAGCACAACATCGCCAAGGTCTCCGACCGGGAAATGGGTAATCTGCGCGGCTCGCTCATCTCGATGATTTTTCAGGAGCCGATGACGGCGCTCGACCCGCTCTATTCGATCGGTGACCAGATCGCCGAGACCGTGATGCGGCATGAGCATGTGTCCAAGGCAGCGGCCTGGGTGCGCGCGCTGGAGCTGCTGGAACTGGTGCGCGTGCCTTCGCCGGAGCGACGTCTTAAGGCCTTGCCGCACGAACTGTCCGGCGGCCTGAGGCAGCGCGCGATGATCGCGCTCGCTCTTTCGTGCCGGCCAAGCCTGCTGCTGGCCGATGAGCCGACGACCGCGCTCGATGCCTCCGTGCAGATTCAGGTGCTGGTGCTGCTCCGCAAGCTGCAGCGTGAGCTCGGCATGTCGATGATTTTCGTCACCCACGATCTCGGCGTTGCGGCGCAGATCGCCGACAAGGTGGCGGTGATGTATGCGGGCCGCATCGTCGAATATGGCGATGTCCACGAGGTGCTGATGCGGCCGCAGCATCCCTATACCAAAGGCATGCTGGCCTCGACGATCAAGGATCAGGAGCGCGGCAAGCTGCTCGAAGCCATCCCGGGCGCGCCGCCCGATCTCCGGGCACTGCCCGGCGGCTGCAGCTTTGCGCCGCGCTGTAGTTTTGCCGAGCCGGCCTGCATGGCAGCAGTGCCCGCCGAAGTTGTCGACGCAAGCGGGCATATGGCGCGATGCACTCGAACCGGGCTCGCCGGCGGCGCGCTGCGGTTCATGGAGTCGGCGGCGGCGTAGTGCGCTTCCATTTCAGATTTAAGTTGAGGATTGATCGTGCCTGAGCAAAAGCGCGTGCATATTGCCCATCTCGCCGGCCCGACAGCGACGATCCAGAACACGCCGCCTTTGGTGACGTCCAACAAGGCGCGGGCCAAGCACGGCCTGCCGCCGCGCGGCTATGCCAACGGTGTGGCGGCGAAGTTCGACGCGCTCCGGGCGCAGCGACTGGCGGCGCCGGCAAAGGTTTATGTCGAGCAGTTTTCGGCCCATCCGCTCGAGTCGGATTCCGCTGAGCTCTACGGCAAGCCGGATGGCTATATCGGCGCGGACGGGGTGTTCCGGACCGAAAAGTCGTCGGACACCGACAAGCCGGTCTATGAGATCGACCTGTTGCCCGAGGATGGAGTCTATCCGCTGCCCTACATGGCGCTGCAGGCGGATGGCACGCCTTGGGAAGAGGAGATGGCCGTGCCTTTCGGCCCCGACGCTCAGGCGCGGCAGGGGTTCTTTCCCGATGGTTCGCGCAGTTTTGAGGAGATAGACCGGCTGTCAATCGGCACCGACGGCACTGGCAATGCGATTTCACAGCAGGCGGATATCGAGTTTTTCCGCGTGCTGCCGCCCGGCGGGTTTCGTAAGGGACTGGCGGCTGAAGCGCGGGCCGACGAGGGCGAGGGCGATATCGCGGCCGAGACGCGCGGTATCCACTTTTACGGCTACAAGCCGTTCCACCTGTCGGCGGCGCCGAGCCGGCCGACTCTGGCGAAGATCACCAACGATACGCAGGCGATTGCCGATAGCGGCAAGTATGACGGTCTGATCTGGACGCAGGGGTCGCCGCAGGTCGAGGAGGCGGCCTATTGGTTCAACCTGCTGATCGACACCGCCCTGCCGATCTGCGGCAATGCTGCCCAACGGCCGCAGGGCCAGATCAGCCACGACGGGCCGAAGAACATTGTCGACTCGGTGGCGTTTATCCGTTCCCGCATCTGGGCCGATGCCGAGGGCCGCAACCGCTGCGGCACGGTGGTGATCCAGGAGCAGCAGTTTTTCGCGGCGCGGGAAGTGGCCAAAGTCGATGCGCGGCCGGGCGGCTATGTGGCGACCGGCGGCCACGGCGGCATTTTGGGACAAATCAGCCACGCCGATAATCTGTCGCTAATGTATGTGCCGGCCTATAAGCACACGTACCTCTCGGACGTGAATATGCGGAAGCTGCCGGCTGCCACCAAGGCAGCGAAGCGCATCGATGGCCGGATCACGCTGGTCGATGTTGCCATCAAGGATGGTGCGGGAAAACTGCTGGCCGACGCGGTGCCCTCGGTCTCGATCCTCAAAGCCGGCAGTTTCAGCGACGAGGATTTTGCCACCGGCCCCGACGATGAGCCGGAAATGCTGGCCTCGATCGAACACAAGCTGAGCCTTGGCCGGCTCGGCGGTTTTGTCCTCGAAGGGCTGGTGCCCTATGGCCGGTTGCCGTCCGGCTCGAAGGAGGCCCTTGCTGAGCGGGCGATCTTCACGGGCTTGCCGGTCGTGCGGGTCGGCCGCAACGCGCCCGAGGGCTTCGCCGATCCTTCGCCGCTGGCCATCGCCGGCTCAAACCTTACAGCGACCAAAGCCCGCCTGCTGCTGATGGCCGCCCTAATGAAGCTCGGCGCTCTGCCCCTCGCCGCCGATCCAGATCGTCCCACTGACGCGGAAAAAGCTGCAACGATTGCGGCGATCAGGGGGTACCAGCAGATTTTCGATACGCACTGAGGGTGGACCAAGAGCGCCGTTTTGCCTCCCTCGAGAAGCGGCTTGGCCATCGGCAGAGGGACGCCCCTTGTGGACGTCGAGGGTCTGCGTGACGGGGCATTTTTCAACGAGCTGCACAATATATAGGCAGTTGTAATTTTTGCCCTTGCATTGATCACTGTTTCGGCTTTGACTGCACCAATTGGCAATTGGTCCGCCGGGCCCAAGAGTGACGTGATATGATCGAGACCACGATCACGGCAAACGACATCGAAACTGCTGAGCGGCTCGTGGGTGTGACCTACACCGCGGCCGAGCGCGAGCTGATGGTCGGCAATATTGAGGAGCAGATCAGCACGGCTGTTGCACGCCGGGCGCTACGCCTCCCCAACTCGGCACCGCCAGCGAGCCGCTTCGATCCACGGCCCCCAACCTTTTCCATGCCGGCGTCCGGCGAGCGGCTACGCTTCACCAGTCGTGCGAAGCCGCTACCGGCCGGCGACGAAGATATCGCCTTCGCCCCTGTCACCGAGCTGGCCGCCTGGGTGGCGAGCGGTCAGCTCACCAGCCGGCGCCTAACCGAGATCTATCTGGCGCGCATCGCGGCGCTCGATCCCTTGCTCGAATGCATCGCCACGGTGACGCCGGACCTTGCGCTTGCCGAGGCCGACGCCGCCGATGCCCGCCTGCGGGCAGGCGTCAATCTCGGTCCGCTGCACGGCATCCCGTATGTCCTCAAGGATCTGTTCGACACCAAAGGTATCGTCACGGGCTGGGGAGCCGAGCCCTTCCGCGATCGCGTGCCGGATGCCGACGCAACCATTGTGCGCAAACTCCGCGCGGCAGGAGCCGTTCTGCTCGGCAAGTCGACCGTCGGCGCACTGGCCTATAACGACATCTGGTATGGCGGTATGACGCGCAACCCCTGGAACCTTAACGAGGGGTCGAGCGGGTCGAGCGCCGGCTCCGCTGCTGCTACGGCGGCCGGGCTCTGCGGTTTTTCCATCGGCACAGAAACGCTCGGCTCAATCACGTCGCCCAGCCAGCGCTGCGGCACAACGGGCCTTCGTCCGACTTTCGGCCGGGTGTCGCGAGCAGGCGGCATGGCCCTCTGCTGGTCGCTCGACAAGGTCGGTCCCATCTGCCGCTCCGTCGAGGATACCGCGATCGTGCTCGGCGTTATCAACGGCCCCGATATCGCCGATCGCGGCTCGATCGACGCACCATTTCATTTCGACGCCCAGGCTGGGATCACGGGTATGCGGCTCGGTTGTCTGCCCGCCGCGTTCGAGGACGAAGATGCCGACGAAGGCGATCGGGCAGCGCTTGCTGCAGCGCGGCGGCTCGGAATCGAGCTCGTCGAGCTATCCCTGCCCGACCTGCCTTACGACTCCCTGATGAATATCGTCTACGCCGAATCGGCGGCGACGTTCGAGGAGCTGAGCCTCCAGGGACTCGATGATACCCTAACCTGGCAAAGCGCAGAGGCTTGGCCGAACATCTTTCGCAAGGCGCGGTTCCTATCTGCTGTCGATCACGTCCAGCTCGACCGGCTGCGTTATCAGGTGATGCTGGCGCTGGACAAAGTCTTCGGCGAGGTCGACGCCATGATCGGCCCGTTCTCGACCGGCCCGATGCTGGTCGCCAGCAATTTTACCGGTCACCCTTGTCTGCATCTCCGGTCCGGTTTCGCCGATCGGGCGACCCGTGCGCCCGGATCGCTGAGCGCTACGCAAAAGCGGACCGCCGCCGCGCCGGACGCCCCAACCTTTCGCGTGCCTCAGGGCATCTCGCTTTGGGGACCACTGTTCCGCGAAGGGCCGCTGCTCAATCTGGGCATGGCCCTCGAGCGCGAACTCGGCGTTGCCGCCGACCGCCCCACCTTCGCCCGCTGACATTTCACCAAGAGTTCTGAGATGACCATTCACACCCTTGCCGCCACGCCCGAAACCATCGTCTGGGGGCGCTTTGCGGCCAACCAGAAACCAGTGCTCACCGTGCAGCCGGGAGACACGGTGGTCATTGAAACATTCAACGGCGGCGAGCGAGCCTTTCCGCCCGAGGGCAGCGGCATGCATCTCGCCGAAGCTCAGCGCACCATCGTCGCGACGCCATCGCCTGAAGGCCGCCCTGGACATCTCCTGACCGGACCTGTCGCCATCGCCGGCGCCGAGCCGGGCGACGTGCTCGAAGTCCGGATCGAGCGCGTGGAACTGGGCGCTGACTGGGGTTTTAACGCCCTGTCACCGCTAGCCGCCACGCTCGCCGGCGACTTCGACGTCTCCCGGCGCGCGTTGACCCATATTCCCGTCGATCGCGCCACCGGGACCGCACAGTTCCTGCACGGAATCGAGCTAAAACTCGCGCCGTTTTTCGGTGTGATGGGCGTCGCCCCGCCGGCCGACTTTGGCGAAATCACCTCGATCGAGCCGCGCCTCCACGGCGGCAACATGGACAACAAGCTGCTGACGGCTGGTTCGACTCTGTTCCTGCCGGTGTGGGCCGAGGGCGCGCTGTTTTCCTGCGGCGATGGGCACGGCATTCAGGGCGACGGCGAGGTCTGCATCAACGGTCTCGAAATGGCGCTGACCGGGACGTTCACCTTCATTCTGCACAAGCGGGCGACCATGCACCTGGCCTATCCTCGCGCTGAGACGACAGACCACCTCATCTCCATGGGCTTCCATGCCGACCTCGACGACGCGCTCGTGATCGCGCTGCGCGAGATGATCGGGATCATCTGCGAGCGGACCAATCTTTCACCGACGGAGGCATATCAGCTTTGCTCGCTCGCCGTCGATTTCGCCATCACGCAGTCAGTGAACGGCGAAAAAGGCGTCCACGGCAAGATCGCCAAATCGCTGCTGGCTGCGGCATGAGGGCGCGCGCGGATTTCGCTCCGCCGCATGGCTGGCTTGCGCTAGGTGCAGAAGTATCTTTTCGCCACCAGCCCCTTGGCCGAATTGTCCTTATCGCACGATCGCAATCGCCTGATGAGCGCACAAAATCACATGCATTCAATAACTTGTGCCGCAAGGTCGGCGAGCGGCCTCGCCTCAGCCGTCCGTCAATCGTCCCAATTGTGGGCTGCCCATTATTTAGGCTGAGGTCAAATTTGCGCTTGTGTTGATCATTTTTCTGCGTTTTGCTGTACCAATCAGAAATTGGTTCGGCCTGAATAGAGATAGAGGGCATGGACGGCAACGAAACCAATGACAACTCCAACTACGCGCTGAAGCGCATACGGTCGCTGCTCGATCCGGCCACACTGGGACCCGACCGGAGGCTGCCGACCGAGCGCGCCCTTTGCGAGATGCTGGAGGTCAGCCGCCGCTCGGTGCGCCGCGCGCTCGCCGTGCTTGAAGCCGAGGGCCATATCTGGCGGCGGCAGGGTTCCGGTACCTTCGCCGGTCCCGCGCCGGTACCGATCCTCGCCTCGCTGGAGGACGTCGCCAAGCAGAGCAGCTACATGGAAGTCATGGCCATCCGCCTGCGGCTCGAGCCCGAGTTCGCGGGCTTGGCAGCCACCCTCGCGACGCCGGCCGACGTCGAGCGGCTGCGGACGCTGATCAACCACATCAGCACGAGCCGCGACGCCGACGAGCGCGAGCTCTGGGACAGTTCGCTGCATCGAACCGTCGCCGAGATTTCCGGGAATCGGCTTTATCTGGCGATCTTCGATCTCGTCGATCGCGTCCGACAGGAAGCCGCCTGGGTCGAGCTACGCGAGCGCGCCCGCAGCACGAATATCAACAAACTCTATCGCAACCAGCATGATGCGGTTGTCGATGCCATCGCCGCGGGCGACGCGTCCGCAGCGGCGGTCGCCATGCGGGCACATCTCTTGGCACTGCAGGAGAATCTCCGGCGGCTAGCAGTTCCGGAGACGGCCGATGTATCCTGAGATGACTGTGCCGGTCCGCCCTCGCCCTGCAGATCTGTTCCCGTCTACCGGGATCGCGCCGGCACTCCTTCGCGTGGAAAACCTGTCGATCAGTTTTGCCGAGACCGGCGTCAATGTCGTAGACGGCATCAGCTTTGCCATTCCGGCCGGCAAGACGCTGTGCCTCGTTGGCGAGAGCGGCTGCGGGAAGTCGGTGACCTCGCTGGCCATCATGGGCCTGTTGCCGCCTAAATCGACACGCATCCCCACCGGGCGCGCGGAATTCGATGGCGGCGACCTATTGCAACTGTCGCGCACCGAACTCGAGACCATCCGCGGCGACCGCATGACGATGATCTTCCAGGAGCCGATGACGTCGCTGAATCCGAGCTTTACGGTCGGCGACCAGATCGCCGAGGCCGTTCGGCGCCATCGCAAAGTAACGCGCGAAGAAGCACGCGAGCGCGCCCTCGAAATGTTCCGCCGGGTGCGCATCCCAAGTCCTGAGCAGCGCCTCGACGAGTATCCGCATCAGCTCTCGGGCGGCATGCGCCAGCGTGTGATGATCGCCATGGCGCTAGCCAATGACCCGCAACTGCTGATTGCCGACGAGCCGACGACTGCGCTCGACGTCACCATCCAGGCCCAGATCCTCGAACTGATGCGCGAGCTGCAACGCGAGACCGGCACAGCGATGCTGCTCATTACCCACGACCTTGGTGTAGTTGCCGAGATCGCCGACGAAGTTGCCGTCATGTATGCCGGCCACATCGTCGAAAGCGGTCCGGTCGAGACCATCTTCAGCGATCCCCAACACCCGTACACCATCGGGTTGATGGGCTCGATGCCCTCGCTTGGCGCGCGAAGCGGGCGGCTGGCCACGATCCGTGGCTCGGTGCCCCCGCCGCAGGCGCTGCCGAAGGGTTGCCGTTTCTCGACCCGCTGCCCATTCGCCGACGATCATTGCCGTGACCGTGTGCCGCCGTTTGTCGCGCAGGCCGATGGGCATGGGTGGGCCTGCTTCAAGGCGCCGCTCGAAATGCGCGCGGGGGAGATGGCCTGATGCCCGCTGCCACTCCGATCCTTGAGACACGCGACATCGTCAAGCATTTTGGCGGTGGCCACGGTTTTAGCGCGGGACCGATCGTGCATGCGGTTGACGCAGTGTCGCTCAGCATCAATCGCGGCGAGACATTTGCCATCGTCGGTGAATCCGGCTGTGGCAAGTCCACCCTGGCTCGGCTGCTGGTGCGGCTGATCGAGCCGACCAGCGGGCAAGTGTTTTACGACGGGCGGGATTTGACCGCCCCTGTCAGCGCAAGAGATGCGCCGCCTTCGGGCCGAGATGCAGTTCATCTTCCAGGACCCGTTCTCCTCGCTCAATCCCCGCATGACTGTGCGGACGCTGGTCGAAGAGCCGCTGCTTGTGCACACGAGCATGTCGTCCGCCGAGCGTCGCGCGCGGGTTGGCGAGCTGTTGCGGCAGGTCGGCCTCAGGGCCGAATATGCCGATCGTTATCCACACGAGTTCTCCGGCGGCCAGCGCCAGCGCATCGGCATTGCCCGGGCGCTGGCCTCGAACCCGAAACTGCTGATCGGGGACGAGCCGGTGTCCGCTCTTGACGTTTCGGTACGCGCCCAGATCATCAATCTCCTCGATGAACTCAAGGACGCCTTCGGCCTAACGCTGATCATCATCTCCCACGACCTCGCCGTCATCCGACACATGAGCGACCGGGTGGCCGTGATGTACCTGGGCCAGATTGTCGAGGCCGCCGATGTGGAGAGCCTCTTCGAACGGCCGCTGCACCCTTATACCCAGGCCCTCATCCAGGCGATCCCGGTGCCGGTGCCCGGCGCCCGCGACACGACCGACCGCAAGCTGAAGGGCGATATCCCGTCTCCCATCGCGCCGCCACCCGGGTGTCGCTTTCATACGCGATGCCCCCACGCTATCGACCTTTGCCGCGAGAAGGAACCACTGCTCGAAGTGGCAGGCGACGGTCGCTTCGTCGCCTGCCATCGTTGGCGTGAGCTACCGCAGCGTGGCCTTTCCGGCGCCGTCGGCGCAGCCCTCACCCCCGCCGCCGAACGCCGTTTCGCACTCTATCGCGAGCGCAGCGCCGCCAATACCGCGGGGACGCCATGACCCGCTTCACCCTTTTGCCAGCGCTCCCGATTTCGGCGCTGGCCAACGTGTTACCCCAGCGAGGAGGTGCCCATTCGCCTCCGTAGACGCTTGACCTGATCCTCGGCGCTTAACCCCGCGCAGAGCACGACCCGACGGCATGAACGTGCCGGCGACAAGACTACGATCTGACGAATGAACGACGGAGCGGCAGCCGGGAGATCGGCCTGCCGGCCGACCAGTGAAACTTTGCCTGACGTCCGCGAAATCGCTTCGCGGCGACCGAGAGAGACTTGCCCGCAACCTATTCAAGGAACCAGGACGATGAAATTCAGAAAACTCGCCTTTTCCCTGGCCATGGTGGCCGCTCTGACTGCCCCCGCCTTCGCTGCCGATCTCAAGATCGGCATTGGCGAAGATCCGGACGCGCTCGATCCCGATCAGTCGCGCACCTTTGTCGGTGAAGTCGTCTTCGCCGCAATGTGCGACAAGCTTGTCAACATCAAGCCCGACCTCACCATCATCCCGCAGCTCGCTACCGACTGGAGCTGGTCGAGCGACGGCAAGACGCTGACCATGCATCTACGCCCGGGCGTGACCTTCCAGGACGGGACGCCGTTCAATGCCGCTGCGGTCGTCGCCAACATCAAGCGTTCGCAGACGCTGCCAGAATCGAGCCGCAAGAGCGAACTGTCCTCGGTGGATTCGGTCACCGCGAACGGAGACACCGAGGTGGCATTCCACCTCAAGAGCGCCGACGCCACCATTCTTGCTACGCTGGCCGCGCGCTCCGGCGCCATGAAGTCACCGACCGCCTTCGGCAAGGGCACCGCTGCCGACTTCGCCGGCAACCCGGTCTGCGTTGGACCCTACAAGTTCAAGAGCCGCGTGGCGCAGGACAACATTGTCCTCGTCAAGGATCCGAACTACTGGGATGCCAAGGATTTCCACTTCGATAGCATCACCTACCGGCCGATCCCCGACCCGACCGTTCGCCTCGCCAACCTTCGCTCAGGCGACCTCGACATGATCGAGCGCGTCGCGCCGACCGACGCCAAATCGGTGCAGGGCGACGCCAAGCTGACCTACGCGCAGGTGGCGGGCCTCGGTTACAACGGCGTGACGTTCAACGTCGGCAATGGCACGGGCGCCAAAGACAGCCCGATGGTTAATCCGCTGCTGCGCCAGGCCTTCTCGTTATCGCTTGATCGCAATGCCATCGCTCAGGTGGTGTTCGAGGGCATGGCAACGCCGGGCAACCAGTCGGCGCCGCCGAACAGCCCGTGGTACGACAAGGATGATCCGGTGCCGGCTCGTGATGTTGCCAAGGCCAAGGACCTGCTCAAGCAGGCAGGCGTCAGCAGCGTCGACTTCACCTTGAGCATCATCAACGATCCGATCTCGGCACAGATCGCCCAGGTCATCCAGTCGATGGTAGCTGAGGCCGGCTTCAACGTGAAGATCAAGGCTTCGGAATTCGGCACGCTCTTGTCGTCGCAGGCCAGTGGCGATTACCAGGCCGATCTGATTGGCTGGTCTGGGTACGTTGATCCCGACGCTAACTGGTATCAGTTCGACGTCTGCAACGGCAGCCTGAACGACGCCAAATACTGCAACCCCGATGTCGACAAGCTGCTCAACGCCGCCCGCGGCTCGACCGACCCGGCGGTACGCCTCCAGAACTACAATGCGGCACGTGCCATCCTCAGCAAGGAGAGCCCGATCATCTATCTCTACGATCCGACCTGGATCTACGCGATGAGCAAGGGCGTCACCGGTTTCGTTCCCTATCCGGACGGGCTGATCCGGCTCGCCGGTGTGGCCAAGAGCTGACCCAAACTAAAGGGCGGCCCGGCCCACCGGGGCCGCCCTTTCTCGCGCAGCTACGGAGTCCCGTCCCATGATCCGCTACATCGGTAAGCGTCTGCTGATCGCCATCCCGACGATCATCCTGATCTCGATGTTCGTGTTCTCGCTGCAAAAGCTGCTGCCAGGTGACCCGGCGCTGATCATGGCGGGCGAGCAACGCGACCCGGCGGCGATCGCTTATTATCGCGCGAAGTATCACCTCATGGAGCCGATCCCCAACCAATACGTCTACTGGGTCAACGACATGGCCCACGGCGATTTCGGCATGTCGCTGCGCACCAGCCAACCGGTGCTGACCCTGATCGGTCAGAAGCTGCCGGTCACCATTCAGCTAGCGGTGATGTCGATGTTCCTCGCGCTGCTCATCGGTATTCCAGCCGGTATCCTCTCGGCGGTGAAGAAGGGGACGATCACCGACTACATCGCCAACATCGTCGCCTTGTCGGGACTATCGATTCCGAACTTCTGGCTCGGTATCATGATGATCCTGCTGTTCTCGGTGCACCTCGGGTGGCTTCCTGCTTCCGGCTACGTGTCGCCGCTTGCCGATCCCATCCAGTCGCTGCGAACGATGCTCATGCCGTCGCTAGTGCTCGGCGCAATGATTGCCTCGGCCTTCATGCGTCACGCCCGCTCGGCAATGCTCACCGTGCTCAAGACCGACTACGTGCGGACGGCGCGCGCCAAGGGCCTGAAGGAATACGTCGTCGTGCTCAAGCATGCCTTCCGCAACGCCCTCATCCCAGTCGTCACCGTCGCTGCCCTAATCTTCGGGGAGCTCCTCGCCGGCGCGGTCCTCACCGAGGAGGTCTTCACCATCCCGGGCTTCGGCAAGTTGATCGTTGATGCGGTCTTCAATCGCGACTACGCCGTCGTGCAGGGCGTGGTGCTCTGTACCGCCGTGATGTTCATCCTCATGAACCTCCTCGCCGATGTTGCCTACGTCCTCCTCAATCCGCGACTAAGGGGCGCGCTATGACTAGCCTGATAGCCAGCGGCCTCGAAACGACAGCAATCCCGCGCGCCGGCAACCGAGCTTGGAAGAAACTCAGGTCGCACAGGAGCGCGCTGTTCGGCTTCGGCATCGTGTTCTTCTTTGTCATCGTGGCCGTGCTGGCCCCGCTGTTGCCGATCCCTGGTCCCACAGCAACGGATTGGGCCGCTATTCGAAAAGCGCCGTCTCTAGTGCACTGGCTCGGCACCGACGATCTCGGACGCGACGAGCTGTCGCGGATGATCTGGGGGGCGCAAGCGTCGCTGCTTGCCGGCGTCGTGTCGGTGCTCATCACCATCGTCATCGCCGTACCGACGGGTCTCGTCGCGGGCTATTTCGGTGGCTGGACCGACCAGATCATCTCGCGCATCACCGATGCTCTGCTGGCAACGCCGTTCCTGATCCTGGCCATCGCGCTCGCCGCCTTCCTTGGGCCAAGCCTCACCAACGCGATGATCGCCATCGGCGTATCGGCCATGCCAATCTTCATCCGCGTGACGCGCGGCCAGGTGCTGGCGGTCAAGACCGAAGACTATGTCGAAGGCGCGCGCGCCATCGGACTCAGCCATCTCAGGATCATCACTCGCTATATCTTGCCCAACGTCTTCTCCGCGATCCTCGTGCAGTCGACGTTGAGCATCGCGGTAGCGATCATCGCTGAGGCCAGCCTTTCCTTCCTCGGCCTCGGCCAACAGCCGCCGGCGCCGAGCTGGGGCTCTATGCTGAATACGGCCAAGAATTTCCTCGAACAGGCGCCGTGGATGGCGCTCTGGCCGGGCGTCGCGATTTTCCTCGTGGTGATCGGCTTCAACCTGCTCGGCGATGGCTTACGTGATGCCCTCGATCCGCGCGAAACCGAGTAACCCCGCAACAAAACTCTAGCAAAGGGAGGAAGGCAGATGGCCGCCAATGCGCCACGCCAGCAAATCGTCGGAACGTTCGGGGTGGTCGCCTCGTCACATTGGATTGCCTCGGCGGTCGGCATGAGCATGCTGGAGAAAGGTGGTAACGCCTTCGATGCCGCCCTGGCCACCGGGCTCGTGCTGCAAGTTCTGGAGCCGCATCTCAACGGACCGGGCGGTGACATGCCGGCGGTGTTCTATTCGAAGAAAACCGACAAGGTTGAGGTGATCTGCGGGCAAGGACCGGCGCCGGCAGGGGCAAGCATCGCCCACTATCGCGCTGAGGGGCTGGACCTCATCCCCGGCAACGGGTTGCTGGCGACCGTCATTCCTGGCTCCTTCGACGGCTGGATGCTGATGCTGCGCGACTACGGCCGCCTGTCGCTGCGCGATGTAATCACGCCCGCGCTGCGCTATGCTGAAAGTGGTCATCCGATATTGCCGCGGGTCGCCGGAGCCATTGCCGAGCTGGGCGAGTTCTTTCGCACTGAGTGGCCAACGTCATTTGCTACTTGGCTGCCAGGTGGGGCTGCTCCGGCGCCATGGTCGAACTTCGCCAACCCTGCGCTGGCCCAAACTTGGCGGCGGTTGCTCGAAGAAGCCGAGACCCGCCGCGGTCGCGAAGAGCAGATCGATGCGGCGCGCGACGTGTTTTATCGCGGCTTCATTGCCGAGGCGATCGACGCCTTCGTTCGCCGCACGGCGGTGATGGATGAGAGCGGCCTTCGCCACAAGGGCGTGCTCACCGGCGCCGATCTCGCCGGGTGGCACGCCACGATCGAAGCACCCACAACGGGGCGCTATCACGACTGGACCATCGCCAAGACCGGTCCCTGGGGTCAGGGGCCGGTGATGCTCCAGGCACTGGCGATCCTCGAGCATTTCGATATCGCGGCGATGGACCCGAATGGTCCGGATTTCGTGCATATGGTGATCGAGGCACAAAAGCTCGCCTTCGCCGATCGTGAAATCTACTACGGCGATCCGGCCTTCGCCGATGTCCCGCTGACGCAACTCCTGTCCGCCGACTACGCTTGCGAGCGCAGTCGCCTGATCGACGAACGCGCCTCGGCCGAACTGCGGCCGGGAACAGTGCCGGGCTTTGAGGGTCAGGTCGCGCGGACGCTGGCGGTGCTGGCTCCCCTGAGCGGCAGCGCTGTTTACGAGCCGACCATGGCGCATCTTTCTGAGCGGCGGGGTGACACCGTCCATCTCGACGTTATCGACGAGGAAGGCAACATGGTGTCGGTGACGCCGTCGGGGGGGTGGCTGCAATCCTCGCCGGTGATCCCGGAGCTCGGCTTCTGCCTCAATTCGCGAGCGCAAATGTTCTGGCTCAACGAGGGGCTGGCAAGTTCCCTCGCGCCGGGCAAGCGACCGCGCACCACCCTGACGCCCTCGCTCGCCCTCAGAGACGGGCGTCCGGCGATGATTTTCGGCACCCCCGGCGGCGACCAGCAGGAACAGTGGCAACTGCCGATGTTCCTGCGCCACGTCCACCACGGAATGAACTTGCAGGACGCCATCGAGGCGCCGGCATTCCATACCGCGCATTTTCCAGCGTCGTTCTACCCGCGGACGGCAGACCCCGCGAGCCTGATGATCGAGCGCGACATCGGCGAGGCGACTCTGGGTGCCCTGCGCGCCCGCGGCCACAAGGTTACGGTGGCCGATCCGAACACCGTTGGTCGTCTGAGCGCGGCGGAGCGCGACACGGCAGGTATGCTGAGTGCCGGCGCGACGGCAAGGCTGCAGCAAGCCTATGCCGTTGGCCGATGACACTCAGTTTTAAGTGGAGTCTCTGATGACTACTCCCACCGAAACTGGCCGCTTTGCCTTGGGCGACATCAAGTTGCAATCGGGCGAGATGCTGCCCGCCGCGACACTGAGCTGGAAGACCTATGGCACGTTGTCGCCGAGGCGCGACAACGTTGTCGTCTACCCGACCAGCTACACGGCCAAGCACACTGACCAGGAATGGCTGATCGCGCCTGACAAGGTGCTCGACCCGACGCGCTGGTTCATCATCACGCCCGATATGTTCGGCAACGGCCTGTCGTCGAGCCCTTCGAACAGTCCCGAGTATCCAAATCTCGTAACGGCGAGCGACAATGTACGGGCGCAGAAGCGCCTCTTGTCCGAGCAGTTCGGCATCGAAGGCATTGCCGCCGTCTACGGGTTCTCGATGGGCGCACAGCAAGCCTATCATTGGGCGGCACTGTTCCCCGACTCCGTCGACCGCGCCATCGTCGTCGCCGGGAGTGCGCGAACCTCGCCGCACAACAAGGTCTTCCTACTGTCGCTGTTGGCGACGCTCGAGGCAGCGCCCGAATACCTTGGCAACGGCCGATTCTCGGCCCCGCCGACGAAGGCCCTTCGCGCCTTTTCGCGCATCTATGCCGGGTGGGCAATGAGCCAGGACTGGTACCGCGCAGGCCTCCATCTGAGCTCAACCGGCGCCAAAACGCTCGAGGAATTCCTGACCGACAAATGGGAGCCCGGCTACCACGAGACCGGCGCCCCCAACCTCTACGCGCAGGCTCTGACTTGGTTGCACGGCGACATAAGCGACAACGAGCTCTACGGCGGCGATCTGGTCAAGGCGCTGAACGCCATCAGGGCGAGCGTGTTGCTGTTGCCGGGACGAACCGACCTCTATTTCCCGGCGGCCGACAACGCCCTCGATCTGCCGCACATGTTCCGCGGCGAGCTCAGGCCGATCCCCAGTATCTGGGGCCACGTCGCCGGCGCCCCGGACAACAATCCGCCCGACCTCGCCTTCCTCCGGAACGCCGTCCTCAACTGGCTGGATCGGCCCAGCTGACCTACCGCCGCCGGCGACCCTGCTCTGGGCCATTGCGCCGGCCGTCCGCTTTGCGCCGGAAGAGCGGACGCTACGCGTCAGCAATGACGCGCCGCGATACCATTGTATCCCGGCATGAATCGCGTTACCCGGCTGTCCGTCGACCCGTCTCCCTCTGGCCTCCCAGAAGTTCGATTAGTTGCTCCCCGGCAAGCGGCCGCGACAGTAGGAAACCTTGGAGCTCATGGCAGCCGATGGCGGTGAGATGGTCGCGCTGGTCAACCGTCTCGACGCCTTCGGCAGTCACCTGCATGTGCAATGCCCTTCCTAGACTGACCATCGCGCGAACGATGGCGTCGGCATCGGCCGAGACGCCAAGCTCACGAATGAAGGACCTATCGATCTTCAACTTGTCGACACCATACCGCCTTAAGTAGCTCATCGAAGAATAGCCGGTTCCGAAGTCGTCGAGAGCGATCCGGACGCCCTGGGCGCGAAATGCCGCAATGGTTCGGTTGGCCATTTCTTGGTTCTCGATCAGCACGCCTTCTGTGATCTCGAGCTGCAGCCGGTCGGGAGGCAGGCCTGTCTCTTGGAGGATAGCCATAACGCGCTCGACCAATCGATCGTTGCGGAATTGGATCGGTGACACATTCACAGCGACCCAGGGTAGATCAGCTTTCGCGGCAAACGCGCAGGCCTGCCGAAGAATGTGCTCCCCCAGCTGTTCGATTAGCCCGCGCTCTTCGGCAATTCCGATAAACAGTTGCGGTGACAGGGTGCCATGTACAGGGTGGTCCCAACGTGCGAGGGCTTCCGCTCCAACAATCTTTGTGCCGCCGTTGGCGAAGAGCGGCTGGTAGACCGCGCCGATTTGCCGTCCGCCTGAAAGCGCGGCGCGCAGGTCCCGCTCGATCGCGCGGCGCTGGCGGACGACGTCGTCCATGTCTCCCCCAAACAGTCGATACCGGGCCCGCCCCTGGCTTTTGGCTTCGTAGAGGGCAATATCCGCTTTGCGCAACATGTCGTCTCGCTGACTCGTATTGCCATGCGAGATCGAAATACCGATACTAGCGGTAACGAAGGCCTGATCTCCCAGTAGATCGAAGGGCGCGACGAGCTCAGCGGCGATGCGCTCCGCCAACCGCTCTGCCGCCTGCTCATCCACGATCCCGACTTGCACGATCGCGAATTCATCGCCGCCGAGCCGAGCAACGGTATCAACTTCTCGGACGCAGGATGCCAATCGCGCCGCCACCTGGCGGACAAGCTCGTCACCGCCGGGATGCCCCAAGGTATCATTGACATGTTTAAAGCGGTCGAGATCGAGGCAGAGCAGCGCCAGCTTTGCGCCGTCTTTGCGCGCCTGGGCAAGCGCGCGATCAAGTCGATCCTCAAACAGTGCACGGTTTGGCAGGCCGGTAAGTGTGTCGTGAAATGCTAGAAACTGGGTCTGGGCCTCGCTGGCCTGTAGCTGCAACGAGGACTTGCGTAGCCGGCGTAGGATGAAGGCGACAGCTGCCAGCCCAACCGCTGCCCCGACTGCGAGGCCGGGACCGGCTTGACTGATCAACGCGATTCCGGGGCGATCCGGGTTCCAGGTAACGTAGGCGACCGGATTGCCTGCATCGTTCAGAACCGGCTGCGAAGCTGTCCAAAAGTCATTCTGGGCCGCGGCCGAAATATGGACTGCCGCAAGTATGAACTCACCCGCCATGCTTTTGGCCATTGTTTCGTCGACGTTCTGGACCGCAATATGGAGATACTCGGTACCCGGCAGCTGGGTTAGCGCCGGAGTGTTTGGCACGATTGGCTTGACGCTTACGATCGCCGGCTTCCCGTCAACACTTACGACGTCTTCTGCCCCAAGCGGTGAAACCGCGGCGGTGGAGTCCTCTTGGCCGGTCGACGCCGTGAGCATCTCGGCACGAAGGCGGGAGATCAACGGCCAGAGTGTGGGTTTATCATGGTCGAATATGCCGTTGTCGACGAGTTTGCCGTCCACCGCAACTTGAACGGGCCGGTCGTGGTCATCAAGAACGTAGTCGCGATCATGCCCGAAATAGGTCTGCATCCAAACAGTTAGGTTGTCGCTGATCCAGGCGGCCTCATGCGCCTTCACCTCACGTACCGCCTCGTCCCAGCTGGTGGAACTCGTCTGTTGCACCGGCAAACTGGCGACTTGCTCCTTCAGAGCGAAGGAGACGTAGCTTTGTTCGCGAGTGCGGGCGCGGTCGTCGACCAAGGATACCGACCAAGTAGTGAAGCCGGCGACTAGGACGATGGCGATCCCCACAATCGTCAGGGCCAAAAAGATCAATTGCCGCGAGAGCGACTTATGCGTCGGCGTCGCCACGTTTCGTATCATGCGTAAAGTAGTAGGGCCGGCGGGTAACAGAACAGTTAGCGGCTATACCTCGATTTGTAGGGTTGGCCGATTACGCCGCCATCAAAGCAGTCGAGGGCGGCTCGACCAGCGGTCAAGAGTGGGTAGTCCGCGTCCGGGTCAGCGCCAGCCATTCGACCGTTACGACCAGTGCTGCGACGCCACGCCACAACTGTCGCTGAAGACATACAAGCGTTGCTATCTTGGAAAGGGAATATTTAGGCGGGAGGCATATTGAAAAGGTGTGGTCTTTGGAGCTTGTCGGTGCCCGATAACGTCAGTGACCTACTGCTTCGCCTCCAAAATGAGATCCTGGAGACTGTAGCCTATGGCGAGTCCCTCGATCACGTGGCGAGCCTGCTCTGCCGTCGGGCAGAAAGTTTGGCGCCGGGGACCATCTGCTCGATACTGACCGTCGATAATGCCGGCCTGTTGCATCCTCTCGCGGCGCCGAGCCTACCGGTCCATTACTCCGACGCGTTGAATGGAGTTCCGATTGGTCCATCGGTCGGCTCGTGCGGAACCGCCGCGTTCCGCCGCGAGGCAGTTGTCGTCGACGATATCGAGAACGATCCCCTCTGGGCTGATTTTAAGACCCTCGCGCTGCCGATCGGTCTCAAGGCCTGCTGGTCCAGTCCAATCATGGCGCGGGACGGGCGCGTGGTCGGCACCTTTGCATTCTACCACCGCGACAGGCTGGGGCCGAACGAGATCGAGCGGCTGATTGTCGAGACCTGCGTGCATCTTTGCGCGATTGCGATCGAGTATGAGGAAGTGCAGGAACGAAATCATCGGTTGGCCTATTTCGATGTGCTGACCGGTCTACCAAATCGCGGGCGCTTCAACACACTGTTGGACTCACGGATTGCGGCTCAGGAGCCGTTCGGAGTGCTCCTCGTCGACATCGACCATTTGAAGTCCATCAACGACACAATGGGCCACGCCTTCGGCGACGTGTTCATCCGACAACTCGGGCAACGTCTGGGCAGTGTCGATCACCACATGACCGCATGCCGGCTTGGGGGTGACGAGTTCGCCGTACTGGTCGACCAATGCGGTTCAGCTCGGGATCTACGCGCCGCGGCAACAAAAGTGCTCCGTAAGGTCGAGGGCTTGATCGAGTCGGGCGTGAACTCGATGTCGCCGAGCCTTACCATTGGTGGGGCGATCTTTGACGCCGACGGGGCGGACGCCGAAACCCTCTGTCAGAATGCGGACTTTGCCCTGTACCACGCCAAAGAGACCAACCGAGGTGGTTACGTCAGGTTCGAAACCGGTCTTAGAACGTCGATCATCGACCGTGCCAACTTGGTGCGTGGCGTCGATTTGGCCCTGGTTGAAGGGCGAATCTTCCCACATTACCAACCCATCATCAGATTGGACTCTGGCGAAATAGTAGGGCTTGAGGCTTTGGCACGCATGCGCTCCCCCCACGGCACCATCGTCTCCGCGGCCGAATTTCATAAGGCGCTGACCGATCCGAGAATTGCGTACGAGCTAACGACCCTGATGCTGTCGGCCGTCGCCGCCGACATTCGAAAATGGCTCGATGCCGGCATCCCAATCCAGCACGTCGGTATCAATGTGACCACCGGAGACTTCCAGCGCGGCGACTTGGACGGCCGGCTCGTCAATGCGTTCGACCAAGCGGGTGTTCCACTGAGGCACGTGCTGCTCGAGGTCAATGAGGCCATGTATATGGGCGGTGCTGAGGGCACCGTCGCAAAACGTGTAGAAGCGCTCCGCAGGAAGGGTGTCCTCGTGGCGCTCGACGACTTTGGTACGGGCTTCGCATCGCTTACCCACCTGCTCACATTCCCAGTCGACATCATCAAGATCGACAAGTCATTTATCGATAAGCTAGTCACCGACGCCCCGAGCAGGGTGATCGTTGCCGGCATAATCGATATTGCCCGTAAGCTAGGCATGAAGATTGTCGCTGAGGGCGTCGAAACCGCTGAGCAGGCGGCTTGCCTGTCCGACCTCGGCTGTAACCTCGGACAGGGGTATCACTTTTCGCGACCATGCAGCGCCCAGGATATGACCACACTGTTGCGCGCGTTCGCCCAGGGCCTCAAAACTTGGCTGCCGTGGTCAAACGCCGCGTTAGGTTGACGCTGACCGCGCTCCACGACCGCAGCGAACATGCGCCGTACGCGAGGCGTTTACGGGTCACTGAAGCATGCTCCCGCTGACTGAGGGGCATTGCGAGGCATAAAAAACCCGCTTCGTGTAGCCGTGGAACCTCCGCTTTGCGCCAACAGCGGACGTTTTGACGAGCCACACTCGCTCGGAACGCCCAAAGTTTATACGCACAATAGGGCCTTGATCGCCCGACGCTGGTCCACAGCGCGGTACCCGGCGGCCGAGAGTGTGAGGCCTTCCAGCTACCTGGCATGTCGATGTCCAGTGGCTGGCGTCATTGGATTCGAGCAGGCGATTGCCTCGTCCGTTTCTTGCTTAGAAACCACGAGTCCGTCTTCCTCCACGGTTGCCATCCAAGCGAGAGCCTCGTTATGGGACACCTAACCAGGATCAGCCGGCGGCCTCTAGTGGTCCGTTGGATGTTTTTGAAAGTCGCCGTTGAACAACTGCAAGGAGCACGGCGGCATCCACGGGTTCGGGGAGTGCCAACTCCCCACCCGTTGAGTGCTCACCGATCACAATCAATGGCACATCGGGGGCCGACTCCCGCACCATGGCGGCGAGGTTGGGAAGGCCGACGGTGCCACGACCTGGTGCAGTGAACCAGCCTTGTGGATGTGAGCTTCGCTAAGATTGCAGGTTGTTTGTGATTTGTCGGCTTGAGGCGGCAGGCAGATATTCTGCCCTACCGTGTCCGAGCCTCCAGGTTCCGGTAGCGGTGGATACAGTCATAACTGGCGCCCGGTTGAGCCGCCGCTCACCCGGGCGCTTTTTCGTGCAGGCACATATGCAGCTTACGCCGGTAGGCAAGCGCAGCCCGCCAAGCATGGCAACCTTCTCCCTAGGACGTGCGATCGTCATCCTTTTGCGCCGAGAGGCTAGGATACAAGGCGCCTCCACCAACGGCTAGCCGATGCTAAGCAATGCGGCTAGGCCGAGGGCTCCAGCAAGAACAAGTACCACCAGCGCGGCCCTCGCGCCGAATCCAGCAATAAGGGCAGCGAAAGAAAAGGGAGCGACGGTCAAGAATATCTAGCGCGCGGCAGCCATCACCAAGGCGCGAGCCAGGCGACGCACGGCCAAACAGCGCTAAACGGCAGCTTGCCCTGGACGAGGCTCTTGAGACCTGAGCCGAACCTGAGCAATACCGAAAGGCTGCGGCGCCGACCGTCGCCGGAGCCGTGATCATGAGAACGACCCAATGCGACCGGCATCATAGGAAGGCCGACAGGGGTGGCGCGCGATACAAATCACCGAGCAATCAGATCGCCCGTCAGATTTGGGATGTGACGATGGCAATGACCCCGCAAGCTAGTGCGAAGAGCACCGCTGACAGGACAGAGACGCCCATCGTCAAGTAGAGGGTCACACCCGTGCCGACGGTGAGCACGGCCGAAAGCAGGCTCTTCACCGCGATTCTTTTGAGCATATGCCGGTCTGGTCGCAGCATCGGCTCTCCGAGCATTCATAAGCATCCAACACTGATGCTTGAGCCATCACTATACATGCGGTACTGTGCAACTGTTGAGGGCTAGCGCACAAGGCATATTTCATGATGACCGCCGGACAATTGCGCGCTGCACGGGCCCTGCTCGGGATCGACCAAAAGGCCCTTGCAGAAATGTCCGGGGTTTCGCTGCCGACCATTCAGCGAATGGAAGCGAGCGACGGTAATGTGCGGGGCATCGTCGATACCCTCACTAAGGTCATTGAGGCGCTCAACGCGGCCGGCGTCGACTTGATCGGTGACAACGCCCGAAGCGAAGGCGGTGGTCGTGGTGTGCGGCTGCGCGAGCCGGGTCCAGGTGTCGTCATCAAGTAGCAGTCCAACCACAACCCCAACGGCCCGCCGACCTGTTCGCCGACGACGCCATCATATTGAAAGGCGAAAGGCATTTATGGATCTCTCAGCCCCCAAGCTCATTGCGGCGCACAGACCGACTTTCTGGGAGCTCTTCACCCCCAAGACCATCACCGTTCTCCGAGAAGGCTATCGCCTCGGCGATTTTCGGGCCGATGTGATTGCGGGACTAACCGTCGCTATTGTTGCGTTGCCGCTTTCGATGGCGATTGCCATCGCCTCTGGTACGTCGCCGGAGCGCGGTCTCTTCACGGCGGTGGTCGGCGGCTTTCTGATTTGCCTGCTGAGTGGCAGCCGCTTTCAGATCGGTGGTCCGGCAGCGGCTTTTACTGTGGTTGTGGCGACCACGGTCAACCATCACGGTCTCGACGGGCTGTTCCTCGCCACCATCATGGCTGGCGTGTTCCTCATGCTGATGGGCTTTCTGCGTCTCGGGAGCTATATAAAGTTCATTCCCTATCCGGTGACGGTCGGATTTATCTCAGGCATCGCCGCCATCCTGTTCGCTGGGCAAATCCATGATCTCCTCGGGCTGACGCTCGCCGGAAAAGAGCCGCCCGATTTTGTGCCGAAACTGCAGGTGCTTGCGGCGGCGATTACAACAATCAATCCGGCCGCCGTCGCGGTGGCCGCCGGTACTGTGGTTGTCATTGTCGGCCTAAAAAGGCTCCTGCCAAATTGGCCCGGCATTCTGATCGCCGTCGTGCTGGGCGGGGTGGCCGTCTGGCTCTTGAAGCTGCCAGTCGAAACGATTGGCACACGCTTCGGTGGCATCCCGAACTCGCTGCCACAGCCATCGCTCCCGCCGATCTCGCTGGCCAAAATTCAGGAAGTTTTCCCCGATGCGATCTCGTTCGCGCTGCTTGGCGCGATTGAATCGCTGTTGTCGGCAATGGTCGCAGATGGCATGACGGGACGCCGGCACCGTTCGAATATGGAACTCGTGGGGCAGGGGGTTGGCAATATCGGCGCCGCTTTGTTCGGCGGCATCCCCGCCACCGGCACGGTTGCCCGCACGGCAACAAACGTAAGGTCGGGTGCCAAGAGCCCGATTTCGGGGATGCTGCATGCCGTATTCGTGCTGCTTTGTATGGTTGTCGCGGCTCCCCTCGCCAGCTTCATCCCGCTCGCGGGTCTCGCCGGCGTGCTGGCCGTCGTATCCTGGAACATGGCTGAGAAGCGCGACTTCGCAGCACTCATTCGCTCTTCATGGGGCGACGCCATCGTACTGTTGGCGACGTTCGGCCTTACGGTCTTTGTAGGCCTGACGATGGGGATACTCGTCGGCTTCTCGCTGGGCGCGCTGCTGTTCATTCATCGCATGTCGCAGACGACGGCCATCGAAGAGCATGTGCCGGTCATTCCCGACGATGTTGCCGACACCGATGCCCGCGCGCCTTACGACCCGGCGCTGGCAACAAACCAGGACTTCACGGTCTACCGCATTACGGGAGCATTCTTCTTCGCTGCGGCCTCGACGGTGGGGATCGTGCTCGACGGCATCGACAGCCGGCACTTGGCCTTCATCATCGACTTCGCTGCGGTCCCGCTGATCGACTCTACCGCCGCCAACGCGATCGGGGCCGTCGTCCGCAAGGCGCGCCAACGCTGCGTCGCTGTCCTCATCTCGGCGGCGTCACCCGCGGTGCAAAAGATGTTGCGGAGCCACGGAGTCGAGCCACCTGCGGCTCAGTTTCTACCCTCGCTCGACGAAGCGACTGACTTGGCCCACAGGCTCA
>Ga0207671_10000462_pt1 | contig 55713 bp, 50 predicted proteins | sample KBSC24metaG_FD_184352 | JGI IMG/M metagenome (GOLD analysis project Ga0207671, IMG submission 184352) | Corn rhizosphere microbial communities from Kellogg Biological Station, Michigan, USA - KBS C2-4 metaG (SPAdes) (version 2) | ecosystem: Host-associated > Plants > Roots > Rhizosphere > Soil... | reverse complement strand
CGGTCCGCGCAGCGGCACGGGCTTCGCCAACAACCAACCCGGGCGCGGACCGGCCGCGGCGCCGGGCGACGGTGCCTCGCGCCGTGTCGGGACGTCCGGCGGACTGAGCGAGGCGCACTCCGGGCGATGGTCGGCCTGCACCTGCATGCCGTGCACGGCATCCTCGCCCAGGCGCGCGCGCAAGCGTTCGCGCAGTTGCTCCCACGGCATCGCCTGCTGCGGTCGCGGGCCGAACAGCTCGCGATGCACCGGCACGAAGGGTGGCAGTTCGTCGGCGCAGAGTGCGATCGCACGGACCGGCGCCGGCAGTTGCACTTGCTCCAGCCGGCCGCGCGCGAGTTCGAACAGCAGCGCTGCATCGCGTTCGGGGGTGAGCAGGCCCACCGGCACCCGGGTGCGGGCGTCGTGGTCGTGTTCCAGATGCAGGACAAAACGCTGCACGCCGCCGTCGCGCCCGGCCAGGAAGGCGGCGAGATCCGCGGTCAGCCGCTTCAGCGGAAACAGCAGCGCCTGGGACGACTCGACTTCGTGGCCGAGCTCGATCCGCGGGTCGAAGCGGTCGGGCGGACGATAGCTTTCCAGCGCCACGTCGCGCTCGCCCAGCAAGGCATCGAGGTGACGCAGCACCTTGGCCGGGAAGCGTCGCGCCAGGCCATCGCGCGGCAGCGCCCACACCTGGCGCAACGTGCGCAGCCCCATGCGTGCGAAGGCGGTGGCCACCTCCGGCGCGAAGCCGGCACGCTGGATCGGCAACTGCCCGAGCGCGCGTCGCAGCGGCGCGTCGCCGTCGATGGCCAGCCCGTCGTGCCCGTTGGCCAGCACGCGTGCCGCCACTGGGTGGGGCGCGGCCACGATGCGGTGCCGGAAACCGAGCGCCGTCAATTCCTCGCGCAATCGCGCCTCGAAGCGCGGCCATGGCCCGAACAACCCCAGGCTGCCCTGGATCTCCAGCATCAGCGCATGCGGGAACTGCAGGCTGACCTGCGAGCTGTAGCCGTAGGCCCAGCCGGCCAGAAAACGATGCCAGCGTGCCTCATCCTCGGGGCGGTACGCGTCCGTCGCAAAGCCATGGGCCAACGCCTGCGCTGCGGTCAGTGCCATGCCCCGGCGCAAGCCCAGCGCCCGCGCCGCAGGACTGACCGCATGCAGCATGCGCCGTTGCGCCGATCCGCCGACCAGCACGCGGGGCGCATCCGGATCCGCGCAGCGGCGAAGCACGCCGTCCAGCGCCAGCTGTGGCAACAGGATGCAGGCCCAGCGCATGGCTCATCCTGCTCCCTGCGGGATCGGCTGCGCCGGCGCCACCCCGCCGCGACACTTGAGCACGCGCCATTGCGCCGGCGCGGCGTCGATGGCGATGCGCAGCGCCGCCGGCGACGGATGGCTGGCCGTACCGAGCGGTCGCGTCGCGAACGCCAGGGTGCGTCCCGAGGCGGCCGCGACCTGCAGGCGGCGCAGTGCACGGTCGTCGGCGCCCAGCGGCCAGCACAGCACGGCGCCGCAGCTGCCCGAGCGCAGGCATTGCTCGGTCGCCCACAATGCATCGCGCGGTGTCCCGGTGTGCACGACCTGCAGCTGGCGCAGATCCACACCGGCCTGCTGCCATGCCGGTGCAAACGGCAGATACGGCGGCGCGACCAGCACGACGCGCTCGCCCGCCTGCGACAGACGCGCCAGGGTCGGCCACAGCAGCTGCAATTCGCCGACGCCGTCGGCCGGGATCAGGAGCTCGCTCAGCGCGGCTTCGGGCCAGCCACCACTGGGCAACACCGCATCCAGGCCGGCATGGCCGGTGGGTTGCGCCCCGGCCGGCGGCGCAGCCGGCCGACCACGCCAGACCTGCCGCTGGTGCAGCAGTGCATCGATCGCCACCACCGCGCCCATGTCACCCCCGGCGGACCAGGCCGCAGAACACGCCCTCGATGGCGAAGTCCTGCCCGCGCCGCACCTCGATCGGCGCATAGGCCGGATTGCGCGGCAGCAGCCGGATCCCGCCCTTGCCGCGGGCAAGACGCTTGATCGTCAGTTCGCCTTCGAGCCGGGCCACCACCAGCTGCCCGTCGCGCGCCTCCGGCGTGCGGCGCACACCGACCAGATCGCCGTCGAGGATGCCGTCCCCGATCATCGAATCCCCCTGCACCCGCAGCAGGTAGTCCGGTCGCGTGGCGAACAATCGCGCGTCGAGCGTCAGCGTGTCGAGCAGACCGGCATCGGCGCCGATCGGCGGACCGGCCGCCACCCGGCCCAGCACCGGCACCTGCAACAGACTGGTACGCGTACGCAGACCGGCCGGGCGAATACCACGCGCCTGCCCGGACGCCACCTCGATCAGTCCCGCCTCGGCCAACGCCAGCACATGCTTGCGCGCCGCGCCACGCGAGGCCAAGCCACCGGCCTCGGCAATCTCGGCCAGGGACGGCGGCTGCCCCTGCTCCGTCACCCGCTTGCGGATGAAGGTGAGGATGGCGGCGCGGCGGGAGCTGAGATCGGACATGGAGTACATTTGTACTCCAATCGTGTCGACATGGCCAGAACTGCAGCAGCAACGAAGGATCGACTGGCGATGGCGGCGTCACGCAGATACGACGGTCTGTCTTGACTTGGGTGTGGGCACAAGCTCGACGTACCGCGCGCTCTCGCGATGTGCACGGCTTGGACAAGCGTTGCGGCCCTGCCCTGCCCCTGATGACGCACCCTGACAGGCGTCCATGTCCCCGGCATCCACGATCACCCGGTCCCACGATCGTCCGATCAAATGACACAGATCAGTGCCGGCCGCTTGCGGCCTGCGCAGAATCCGGATGCATCAACTTTCCCACCGGAGTCGTCCCCATGCGCAAACTGATCGTCCTCGCCGTGCTCGCCCTCGCTTCCTCTCCGCTGATGGCGGCCGAATGCAGCACCACGGTCGAGGCCAGCGACGCAATGCAATACAACGTCAAGTCCATCACCGTGCCCAAGACCTGCAAGAGCTTCAAGGTCACGCTGAAGCACACCGGCAAGCTGCCGGTGGCCTCGATGGGCCACAACTGGGTGCTGGCGCACGCCGCCGACGAATCCGGCGTGATCGCCGACGGCATGCAGGCCGGCGCCGCCGACAGCTACGAGAAGCCCGGCGACACCCGCATCATCGCCCACACCAAGCTGATCGGCGGCGGCCAGTCCGACACCGCGACGATCAACGTGGCCAAGCTCAAGGCTGGCGAGCAGTACGCGTATTTCTGCACGTTCCCCGGTCATGCCGCACTGATGAAGGGCACGCTGAGTCTGGGCAAATGAGCCTGGGTAAACGAACTCGGGCCAATGAGCGTGAACAGGCAAGTCGCCACCCGCACGATGCCCCCGGCTGCAAGGCCGGGGGCATCGTGCATGCATGAACCCGGTCCGGATCTCCCCATGCAAGACGTTTCCCCGCTGCTGTCTCCGCACGAAACCGGGCGCCGCTGGGTACACGCCGCGCTGGAAATGCTCGCGCAGGAAGCCGCGCGCTCGGCCGACACGCACCTGCTCAAGCTCGACTTTCCCGGTTTTCCCGGCATCGACTTCTACTTCAAGGACGAGTCGGCGCATCCCAGCGGCAGCCTGAAGCACCGCCTCGCCCGCTCGCTCTACCTCTACGCGCTGTGCAACGGCCGGCTGCGCGAGGGCCAGGCCGTGGTCGATGCCTCCTCCGGCAGCACGGCGATTTCCGAGGCCTGGTTCGCGCGCCTGCTCGGCCTGCCGTTCACCGCGGTGATGCCGGCCTGCACCGCGCCGCGCAAGATCCGCGACGTGCAGGCGCTGGGCGGCCGCTGCGACCTGGTCGACGATCCCGCCCAGGTACATGCGCGCGCCGCCGAACACGCCACGCGCGGCGCCTGCCACCTCGACCAGTTCGGCCTCGCCGTGCAGGCCACCGACTGGCGCGGCAACAACAACATCGCCGAGTCGATCATCCAGCAGATGGCGCGCGAGCCGCGGCCGGTGCCGGCGTGGATCGTCTGCGGCGCCGGTACCGGCGGCACCTCGGCCACCATCGGCCGCTACCTGCGCTACCGCCGGCTGGACACCCGCCTGTGTGTGGCCGAACCGGCCGGCAGCGGTTACGTCGAGGGCTGGCGCGGGCGTGACCGCGATGCGGTGGCGCGCCAGCCCACCTTGATCGAGGGCATCGGCCGACCGCGCGTGGAGCCGGGCTTCCTGTTCGACGTGGTCGACCATGTGATCGAGGTGCCCGACACCACCTCGATCGCCGCCGCCTGGCTGCTTGAGGAACTGCTCGGCCGCCGCTACGGCGGCTCCTCCGGCACCAACCTGGTCGCCTGCCTGCAACTGGCCGCCGGCATGCGCGAACGCGGCGAGCGCGGCAGCATCGTGAGCCTGCTGTGCGACCCCGGCGAACGCTATGCGGAGACGTTGTTCGATCCGGCGTGGCTGGCCGCGCGCGGCATCGACATCGGCCCCGCGCGCGAGGCGTTGCGGCAAGGCGTGGCCAACGGGCCGCACGGCTGACCACGATCAAGGCAACACCACGCGCGAGCGGCGAGGCTTGGGCGACGCCATTGCCGGCCCCGCACCATGAGCCACCACGACCTGCGTTCCTTCCTCGACCGGCTCGAACGCCAGCAGCAGCTGCTGCGCGTGCAGGCGCCGGTGGATCCGCATCTGGAAACCACCGCGTTGTGCCATCGCGCCCTGCGCGAAGGCGGCCCTGCCCTGCTGATGGAACAGCCGCTCGGTTCGGGCCACGCCTTCCTCGGCAACCTGTTCGGCCATCGCCGCCGCATCGAGCTGGCGCTGGCCGGGCGGCCGCTGGCTTCGCTGCGTGAGCTGGGTCAACTGCTGGCCGCGATCAAGGAGCCGCGCTGGCCGGCCAACCTGCGCCAGGCGCTGGCCACCTGGCCGGAGCTGGCGCAGCTCGCCCACGTGGCGCCGCGCCACGTCGAGGAAGCCGCGTTCCTGCACGAAACGCTGGAAGGCGCGGACATCGACCTCGCCCGCCTGCCGATCCAGCATTGCTGGCCGGGCGATGCGGGCAAGCTGGTCACGCTGGGTCTGGTGATCACCCGCGGCAGCCGCAAGCGCCGCCAGAACGTGGCGATCTACCGCCAGCAGGTGATAGCGCCGAACCGCGTGATCATGCGCTGGCTGCCGCATCGCGGCGGCGCGCTGGACCATGCCGACTGGCGCGTGGATCGTCCGCGCCAGCCCTTCCCCGTGCTGGTGGCGATCGGCGTGGATCCCGCCACCCTGCTCGCCGCGGTGGCGCCGGTGCCGGACACGTTGTCCGAATACGAATTCGCGGGCCTGCTGCGCGCCGAGCGCACGCGGCTGTGGCGCAGCGAGCTGACCGGCCTCGACGCGCCGGCCGGCGCGGAGATCCTGCTGGAGGGCTTCATCCATCCCGACGACACCGCGCTGGAAGGTCCGTTCGGCGACCACACCGGCTACTACAACGCGCGGGACCGTTTCCCCGTGCTCACCATCGAGCGCATGCGCCTGCACAAGGATGCGATCTACCAGGGCAGCTACATGGGCCGCGCGCCGCACGACGAGCCCTCGGTGCTGGCGATGGCGCTGAACGAGCTGTTCGTGCCGATCCTGCAGAAGGTGTTCCCCGAGATCGTCGACTTCCACCTGCCGCCGGAGGCCTGCTCCTACCGCATCGCCGTGGTGGCGATCCGCAAGCAGTACGCCGGCCACGCGCGGCGCGTGATGATGGCCGTGTGGTCGTACCTGCGCCAGTTCACCTACACCAAGTTCGTGATCGTGGTGGACGCCGACATCGACGCGCGCGACTGGTCGCAGGTGATCTGGGCCATCGCCACCCGCGTCGACCCCGCGCGCGACGCGATGCTGGTGGAGAACACGCCGATCGACTACCTCGACTTCGCCAGCCCGGTCGCCGGGCTGGGCTCCAAGCTCGGCCTCGACGCCACCAACAAGTGGCCCGGCGAGACCAGCCGCACCTGGGGCATGCCGATCGCGCCGGACGACGCGGTGGAGGCGCGGATGGATGCCTTGTGGCGAACGCTGCGAGAATCGGCGGATGCCGGGCCCGCCCTGCCCGGCCGCCGGAGTCCCCGATGATCTTCGCCCTGTTCGGCCATGGCCGCTTCGGCTGCGCCTTCGCCGACCTGCTGCAACGCGCCGGCCACGTCGTGCGCATCCACGACCAGCACGCGGAGATCCCCGCGGCGCTGGCCGCACCCGCGCCGGCCGATGCGCTCGCCGGCGCCGACTGGGTGGTGCTGGCGATGCCGGTGCCACAGTTGGAACCGGCGCTGCGCGAACTGCGCCCACTGCTCGATGCGCGGCACACCGTGATCGACGTGGGCAGCGTGAAGGAGCACCCCTGCGCGCTGCTGGACGAACACCTCGGCGAGGCGGTCCCGCATGCCGGCACCCATCCGCTGTTCGGACCGCTCAGCCTCGCCCGTGGCGAGCCGCTGCGCGCGGTGCTGTGCGCCAGCGCGCACCACCCGCAGGCCGCCGAACGTACGCGCGCCCTGTTCGAATCGCTGGGCTGCACGGTGATCGCGCAGGACGCCGCCACGCACGACCGCGCGATGGCGAAGACCCACGCGCTGGCGTTCTTCATCGCCCGCGCACTGGTGGAGATGGGCGTGGGCGAGGACTTGTCGGTGGCACCGCCCTCCTTCCTCGGCCTGGCCAACATGCTCGCCGCGGTGCGCGGCGACGCCGGCCACCTGTTCGCCGCGATCCAGCGCGAGAATCCCTACGCCGGGGCGGCACGCGCCGAGTTGCTGGAGCACCTGGCCGCGATCCACCACCGGCTGCTCGCCGGCGACGAGACCCTGGCGATTCCGCCGCCGGCGCCTTGAGGCGTAGGAGCGCACCCTGTGCGTGAATGCTTTTGTTCCCATCGGCACCAGAGCATTCGCGCACAGGGTGCGCTCCTACGGTTTCCTGCCGTCCGAACCTGCGAGCATCGCCAGCGCCTCGCGCGCCTGCTCCTGCAAGGCGAGCCACGCGGCTTCCCACTGACCCGGCTTGGGTTTGGCGTGGCCGAACCGCAACAGCATCTCGCGCGCCTGTCGCAGCTGCGCCTGCAATGCGGCGTTCCCGGCCAGCACGCGCTCGTGCTCGTCCTTGCCCACCATGAACACCTTGCGGTCCTTGCATACGCCGATGCACGGCTGCGGCGCTTCGATCCTGCCGCAACCGATGCATTGCCACGCCTGGATGTAGTCGGTCATGTGCGTTGCCCGTTTCGATGGAGGCAGCGTGCGCCGCTGCCGCGGCGGAACGCTTGATCCGGATCAGCGATTCAGTGCGCGTGCCCGGCTTCCGGCTTCCAGTCCGGCGCCTCGAAATAGCGCGGGTAATCCGCCACCGCCGCGCGCATCGCCGCGAGCTGGCCCATGTCCGCGGGATCGGCCTTGAACTTCTGCACGGCGGCGAGCAGCGGCACCAGCATGCCGTGCAGCACGGCATCCTGCCGGGGCGCGAGCTTGCACTTGGCGAAGATGTCGGCGGCGGATTCCTCGATCGCGCCCACGCGATCCAGCGCCAGCGTGGTGTCCATGTGGCCCATCCCGTAATGGCGCAACTGCTCCAGCACGGTGTGGATCTGCCCCATGTCCGCGCTCAGCGTGGCGTCGGCGGCCCAGCGCTGCGCGGGCGGCGGCACCGGTGCCGCGGCATGTGCGTGCGCGGCGTGGTCGTGCTGGGCGAAGGCCGCGCCGGGCGCCAGCGCCAGCACGGCGAGAACGCTGCACAAGGGAATGGAAAACCTCATCGGATGCATGCCACGGACTCCTGCCTGCGACGGATGCCGCAGTCGCATCGATGCTAGCGATCGATCCGGATTGCCTGCTTGATCCACGACAAACTGACCCGCGTCAAAAGCGCGGCCGCTTGTCGCAGCCACGATGCGCACTCCTTTCCCGCGCGGAGCGCCGCCCATGCAACTCGTCTGTCCCGCCGGCAACCTGCCCGCCCTGCAGGCGGCGATCGACGCCGGCGCCGACGCGGTCTACGCGGGCCTGCGCAACGAAACCAATGCGCGCGCCTTTCCCGGCCTCAACTTCTCCGACGCGGAGCTGGCGCAAGGCATCGCCTATGCGCATGCACGCGGCCGCCAGGTCTATCTCGCACTGAACACCTACCCCGACAGCGCGCGCCTGCCGCAGTGGCAGGCGGCGGTGGACAAGGCCGCGGCGCTGGGTTGCGACGCGATCATCGCCGCCGAGCTGGCGGTGCTGGACTACGCCACGCGCACGCATCCCGCGCTGGCGCGGCATCTCAGCGTGCAGGGCTCGGCCACCACCGCGCCCGCGCTGCGCTACATGCACGAGCGCTTCGGCATCAGCCGCGCGGTGCTGCCGCGCGTGCTCTCGGTGCAGCAGGTGGAGCGCCTGTGCGAAACCAGCCCGGTGCCGCTGGAGGTGTTCGCGTTCGGCAGCCTGTGCATCATGGTCGAGGGGCGCTGCCAGCTTTCCAGCTACGTTACCGGCGCCTCGCCGAACCGCCACGGCGTGTGCTCGCCGGCGAAGTTCGTGCGCTGGGACGAACACGACGACGGCCGCCGCAGCGTGCGCCTCAACGAGGTGCTGATCGACCGGTTCGAACCCGCCGAACCTGCTGGCTACCCCACCGTGTGCAAGGGCCGCTTCGAAGTGAGCGGCGAAACCTTCCACGCGCTGGAAGAGCCGACCAGCCTCAACACGCTGGAACTCCTGCCGCGCCTCGCCCAGGCCGGCGTGGCGGCACTGAAGATCGAGGGCCGCCAGCGCGGCGTGGCCTACGTGACCTCGGTCACCCGCACCTGGCGCAACGCGATCGACCGTTACCGCAACTCGCCCGGAAACTGGTCGCCGCAGCCAGCGTGGCAGACCGCGCTGACCAGACATGCCGAAGGCCACCAGACCACGCTCGGCCCCTATCACCGCCACTGGCACTGACATGCAGAGCACGATGAAACTCAGCCTCGGCCCGTTGCAGTACTTCTGGCCGCGCGAACGCACGCATGCCTTCTACCGCGCGGCGGCGGACTGGCCCGTCGACATCGTTTACCTGGGCGAAACGGTGTGCAGCAAGCGCCGCGAACTCGCCACCGGCGACTGGATCGCGCTGGCCGCGGAACTGGCCGCAAGCGGCAAGCAGGTGGTGCTCTCCTCGCTCGCCCTGATCGAGGCCGAATCGGAACTGGGCGTGCTCAAGCGCCTCGTCGCCGAAGGCCAGGGCTGGATCGAAGCGAACGATCTCTCCGCCGTGCAGCTGTGCCGCGAACGCGGCGTGCCCTTCGTGGCCGGACCCACGCTCAACGTGTACAACCACGCGGCGCTGCGGCTGCTGATGGACGACGGCCTCGTCCGCTGGGTGCCCGGCGTCGAACAAGGCCACGTGCTGATCCGCGAACTGCGCGATGCCGTGCTGGCCGCGGGCCTGGCGATGCCCGAGCTGGAAGTGATCGCCTACGGCCGCCTGCCGCTGGCGTACTCGGCGCGCTGCTTCACCGCGCGTGCGCTGGACGTGCCCAAGGACCAGTGCGGCTTCCGCTGCATCGACTACCCCGACGGCCTGCCGCTGGCCACCCGCGAGGGCCGGCCCTTCCTGCGCATCAACGGCATCCAGATCCAGGGCGACGAGATCACCGACCTCGGCCCCGAGCTGCCGCAGCTGCGCGAACTGGGCGTGGACGTGCTGCGCCTGTACCCGCAGGCCGAAGGCATGGCCGACATCGTCGCCCACTACCACCACGCCCGCCGCTCGCCGCAACCGCCGCCGCGCATCGCCGCGCGCAACGGCTACTGGCACGGCGAGCCGGGGATGCAGGCGGCAAACTGAACGATGCTCCGGCCGCTCTGCGTGGGGCGGCCGGAACCATCCCGCGACGACTCACACCCGCGCGAACACCAAGCTGGCGTTGGTACCGCCGAAGCCGAAGCTGTTGGACATCACCGTAGCCACGCGCGCCTCGCGGCTTTCGCGCAGGATCGGGAAACCTTCGGCGCGCGGATCCAGCACATCGATATTCGCCGAGCCGGCCATGAAGCCGCCCTGCATCATCAGCAGGCTGTAGATCGCCTCGTGCACGCTGGCCGCGCCCAGCGAATGGCCGGTGAGCGCCTTGGTCGAGGACAGCGGCGGCATCGCCGGCCCGAACGCTTCGCGCACGGCCTGCAGCTCCACGATGTCGCCCAGCGGCGTGGCGGTGCCATGGGTGTTGAGGTAGTCGACCGGGTGCGTGAGGTGCGCCAGCGCCATCCGCATGCAGCGCACCGCACCCTCGCCGGAGGGCGCCACCATGTCGGCGCCGTCGGAGGTGACGCCGTAGCCGACGAGTTCCGCGTGGATGCGCGCGCCGCGCGCCTTCGCATGCTCGTAGTCCTCCAGCACCAGCATGCCGCCGCCACCGGCGATCACGAAGCCGTCGCGGTCGGCGTCATAGGGGCGCGAGGCGGCCTGCGGCGTTTCGTTCCAGCCGCTGGAGAGCGCGCCCATCGCGTCGAACTGCGCGGTCATGCCCCAGTGCGCCTCCTCGCCGCCGCCGGCGAACACCACGTCCTGCGCGCCGTGGCGGATCAGGTCGGCCGCCGCGCCGATGCAGTGCGCCGAGGTGGCGCAGGCGGCGGCGATGGAATAGCTGAGACCCAGGATGCCGAACGCGGTGGCCAGCGAGGCCGACACGGTGGAGCACATCGTGCGCGGCACCATGAACGGCCCCACCTTGCGCACGCCCTTGCCGCGCAGCAGATCGGCCGTCTCGATCTGCCATTGCGCCGAGCCGCCGCCGGAGCCGGCCACCACGCCGGTGCGCGGGTGGCGCACCTGTTCCAGCGCCAGCCCGGCGTCGGCGATCGCCGAGCGCATCGCGAGGTAGGCATAGGCCGCGGCGTCGCCCATGAAGCGGCGCAGCTTGCGGTCGATCGCGGCCTCCAGGTCCACCTGCGGCTCGCCCGCGACCTGGCTGCGCAGGCCGCGCGCGGCGTAGTCGGGGATCGCGCGGATGCCGCTCTTCAATTCCTGCAGCGCGCGCGTCACCGTGTCCGCCACGTCGCCGAGGCAGGACACGATGCCCATGCCGGTCACCACCACGCGGCGCATGTCAGAAACCCTCCGTGGACTGGAACAGGCCCACGCGCATGTCGCTGGCCACGTAGATCAGGCGGTCGTCGACGAAGGTCTTGCCGTCGGCGATCACCAGCGCGAGCTTGCCGCGCATCACGCGGCGGATGTCGATCTCGTAGCGCACCAACTTCGCGCTGGGCAGCACCTGGCCGGTGAACTTCACCTGGCCCACGCCCAGCGCCCGGCCGCGGCCGGGCTCGCCCAGCCAGGGCAGGAAGAAGCCGGAGAGCTGCCACATCGCGTCCAGGCCCAGGCAGCCGGGCATCACCGGGTCGCCCTCGAAGTGGCAGTCGAAGAACCACAGCCGCGGCGTGATGTCGAGCTCAGCGTGGATCACGCCCTTGCCATGGGCGCCGCCCGTCTCGGCGATCTGCGTGATGCGGTCGAACATCAGCATCGGCGGCGCGGGCAGCCGCGCGTTGCCGTCGCCGAACAGTTCGCCGCGGCCGCAGGCCAGCAGCGCCTGGTAATCGTAGGAGGAAGGACGGGTCATGGATCGCTCGCAAGTCGGTGATTCCGCACTGTGCGGGACTCACCCGCGGTGCGTCTTGATCCGCGTCAGCAGGACGCACGGGTATGGAAGCGGTCGGACGGACATGAAGTCGCAGGCCGGGACCGACGCTTTCGCGCAGGGCGTCCCGGCTTCCTACGCCGGGCAGGCGCGATCCTCGCGGCAGTGCCCGCCCAGGCTGCGCGTGCGCACGCGCATCGCGCGCAACAGCGCCTTGGCCAGGCGCATCTGCCAGCCGGCGCCGGCAGCGGCCGCGCACATCCGCCACGCGTCGCGCAGCACCGCGCCTTCGCGCACCGGCCCGGCGGCGTGCCACAGCAGTTCGCCCAACGCGGGCAGGTTTTCCGGCGGCAGTGCCGCACCGCGCTCGATCCAGCGGCCGGTGCCGCCGGCGGGCACGCGCGCCGTGGCGGCCAGCACGGCGCCGAGCCGGCGACCACCGGCTACCGCTTCGAGCAGCGAATTGCTGGCCAGCCGGTTGGCGCCGTGCACGCCGTTGCAGGCCGCCTCGCCCACCGCATGCAGACCGGGCAGCGAGCTGCGGCCGTCGAGGTCGGTGGCCACGCCGCCCATGTGGAAATGCGCCACCGGAGTGATCGGCAATGGTTCGCGACGCGGGTCGAGGCCATGCGCAAGACAGGCCGCCAGCACGGTGGGAAAGCGGACCTGCCAGTCGCCGGCAACCGGCGTGGCGTCCAGCCAGGCACCGCCCTGTTGCCGCGCCTGCCACACGCGGCGCGCCACCACGTCGCGCGGCGCGAGGTCGCCCAGCGGATGCAGGCCGTGCATCAGCGGCGCGCCCGCGGCATCGAGCAGGCGCGCGCCGGCGCCACGCAGCGCCTCGGTGAGCAGCGGCAGGCCGTGGCCATTCACCGCCAGCGCGGTGGGATGGAACTGCACGAATTCCAGGTCGCGCGGCGCCGCGCCCGCGGCCAGCGCCAGTGCCAGGCCCGCGCCGTCCGCACCGGGCGGATTGCTGGTGTGCGCGTACAGCGCGCCGATGCCGCCGGTGGCCAGCACCACCGCGGCGGCCTCGATCTCCTCGCAACGCCCCCGCGTGTCGCGCACGCGCACGCCTGCGACACGACCGTCGCGCAACAGCAGCGCCTCCGCGTCCACCCCGCCGCGCCACTGCACGTGGCTGGCCGCTTCCACCCGGGCGCGCAGCGCGCGCACCAGCGCCGCGCCGGTGGCATCGCCACCCGCGTGCACGATGCGGCGCGCACCGTGGCCGCCCTCGCGGCCGAGCTGCAGGCGGCCGTCGGCCGCGCGATCGAAGGCCACGCCTTGCGCTGCCAGCCACGACACGGTCGCTGGCGCCGCCTCGCACAGCCAGCGCACCGCGGCCGCGTCGTTGTGCCGGGCGCCGGCTTCCAGCGTGTCGTGCGCATGTGCCGCGGCGCTGTCGCCCTCGCCCAGCGCGGCGGCGATGCCGCCCTGGGCCAGCGCGCTCGCACTGCCGCTGCCGTCCGAGGCGCGGCACAGCAGGCGTACCGGCGCAGGCGCGGCGGCCAGCGCGGTGGCCATGCCGGCCACGCCGCTGCCGATCACCACGATGGGGTGTCGCGCGCGCCTCACACGGTTTCGCGCCGGCCCACCGCCAGCATGCGCTCCAGCGCGCGGCGTGCGCCGGCGATCACGTCGGCGGGAATCTCGATCGCGTGTTTCAGGTCGCGCAGCGCGGCATAGATGTTCTGCAGGGTGATCCGCTGCATGTGCGGGCACAAGTTGCAGGGCTTGATGAACTCGGTCTGCGGGAATTGCGCGCGCAGGTTGTCGGCCATCGAGCACTCGGTGATCAGCGCCACCCGCGCCGGCTGCCTGCGCGCCAGCCACTTGCCCATGGCCGTGGTGGAGCCCACGAAATCGGCCTCGGCCAGCACCTCGGGCGGACACTCCGGGTGCGCCACCAGCTTCGCATCGAAGGTTTCGCGCGCGTGCCGCGCCTGCTGCGCGGTGAACTTCTCGTGCACCTCGCAGCGGCCGTGCCACAGCACCAGCTCCACCCCGGTGCGGCCGGCGACGTAGCGGCCGAGGAATTCGTCGGGCAGGAAGATCACCTTCGGCGCGCCCATCGCCTCCACCACCTCGACCGCGTTGGCCGAAGTGCAGATCGCGTCGGACTCGGCCTTCACCGCGGCGGAGGTGTTGGCGTAACTCACCACCGGCGCGCCGGGGTGGCGCGCCTTCAGCGCGCGCACGTCGGCGGCGGTGATCGAGGAGGCCAGCGAGCAGCCGGCCGCCAGGTCGGGGATCAGCACGGTCTTGTGCGGCGCGAGGATCTTGGCGCTCTCGGCCATGAAGTGCACGCCGCACATCACGATCAGCTCGGCGTCGCAGTCGCGGGCGGCCTGCGCCAGGCCCAGCGAGTCGCCGGTGATGTCGGCGACGCCGTGGAAAATCTCCGGCGACTGGTAGCTGTGCGCCATGATCACCGCGCCGCGCTGCCTCTTCAGCTTGTTGATCGCGTCTATCCACGGCAGATGCAACGGGATCTCCAGGCAAGGCACCAGCGGTTCGAGGCGCGCGGCCAGCGCGGCGTACTCGTGTTCGAGGTCGTCGCGCCAGGCGGGCACGGGCAGTTCGGCGAAGTCGGGCATGGCGATCCGGAAGTGGCGGCGTCAGTACCGCCGATGGGCCGCGCGCGCAGCGTGGGCGAAGCGGGCGCCGCGGTTCAGCGCGATGCGCAGCCCCAGCGGCACCGATTCCCACGGCAGGCGGTCGAGCAGGTTGCGCGCGGTGAGGCCCAGCTCGGTGTCGCCGGTGAGCACCAGGTCGCGCTGGAAGAACAGCGTGTCGGCGTCCTCCAGCCGGCTGGCGAGCAGCAGCAGGTCGGTGGCGCTGCCGCGCACGCTGGCCTCGGGCGCGTCATCGACCACCCGCAGCCGCCCGTCGCGCAGGCTCAGCACCCAGCACAGGCCGAGGTCGCTCACCTCGATGCCGAGCCGGCGGCCGGCCATGAAGTCGAGCGCGCCGTCGGCGAGCGGCGCCGCCAGCACGCGCGCCATCGCGCGCTCCAGCAAGGCGTGTTGCCAGCGCTCGGGCAGTACGCGCAGCAGCGGCGCGAGCCGGCGCGGCGGCGGCAGGCGGCGCAGCAGCGGCGACAGGCGCGGGGAATCGGGCATCGGGTCCATGCCGGCCAGCATGACGGGAGCCGCATCCTGCCCGCCTTGACCCGCGTCAGCCGGAACGCCTTGCTGCGCGCAGGCGTCGGCGATCACCAGGTCAAGCAGCTGCGTCGCCGTGCTTGCGGGCACGTCGAGTTGTCGCGCCAGCCGCTGCCCGCGCCGGCGCACCACGAGTTCGCGCGCGGGATCGCGTGCCGCCACACCGGCGCGCGGCTTGAGCCGCGCCACCATTCGCACCAGGCGACGGCGCGCCGCCAGCAGCAGCAACAGGCCGTCGTCCACCGCGTCGATGGCACCGCGGGTGCGCGCCAGCGCGAAACGCTCAGCGCGCATCATCGGCGCCTCTCAGATGCAGGGCATGCGCGGCGGGAAGCGCTTGCGCTTGGTAGATGCGTTGCGCCTCGGCGGGATCGAAGTCAGCATGCTTGCGCTTCTTCACGCCGTACTCGGACAGCACCAGGTGGGCGTCGGCCACCACGCCCGCGTTGGCGAGACAGGCGGCGACGCACTTCAGTACACAGCCGTCCAGCGCAAGGATGCGCCTCCCGCCCCGCGCGGTGCGCACCAGCCCGGCCACGCCGCCGCCCACGCCGGCGATGCAGGACATCTCCGCCGCGCCGGCGCGATCCAGCTGCAGCGCGAGCTGGTTGGCCATCTGCGCCGCGCTGGAACAGCCGGAGCAGGAATACACCAGGGGCAGATCGTTGCTCATCGGGACATCCTCAGGCAGCTTTTTCCACACTCCGCGCGAAGCTGCGCGCGCCATGCAGCGCACCCAGCAGCGCATGGCCATGCACAGTCCAGGCGACGCATTGCGCCGCTCCGGCGAGCCGCGCCAGCCATGCCTGCGGCCACAGCAACGTCAGCACCAGCAGCGGCGCGGCCAGCGCCTGCGCGAGCAGCACACGCCGCTTGCGCGCATCGGGCAGCAGGCGCTGCACGCCGGGAATCCGTACGCCGCGCGGAACCCGGTGGCGCGGGCCGATCCAGGCGACGAAGGGCACGATCTCCATCGCCATCGCGCCGACCAGCAGCGGCAAACCCACCGCTAGCGCCAGCACGCCCGCCAGCATGCCCTGCCCCGCCAGCAGCGCCGGCGCCGCCAGCGCCAGCGCTGACGCGCCCGCGCGCCATTGCAGGAAAAGCGCATGGCGCCGCCCCTTCGGCACCGGCCACTGCAAGGCCAGCACGGCCAGCGCGAAACCGGCGCCACCGAACGCCACCAGCACCGGAAGGAGCACGTCGTTCCGGTGCGCGAGATGCCAGGCGCCGGCGAACGGCAGCGCCAGCACCACGCCTCCCAGCCAGGTCGCCTGCGCACGCACCGGCACGCTGCCGGTGGCCTGGAACATCGGCATGGTCACCCGCCCCACCGCGGCCAGCAGCAGCACCATCCAGCCCAGCACGCCGAAGGCCGCGTGCACGTCCACCGCGGCCAGCGGCCACGCCGCGCCCCCGGCCAGCAGCAAGGCCAGCGCGCCGCCCACCAGCGCGGTCGCCACGCCGCACGCCAGTGCAGCGGCCATGCCCGCACGCAGCAAGCGTTCGCCTGCGGCGGCGCACAGGCCGGGCAGCGTCATCGCGGCCAGCCACAGGAAGGCCAGCGGCAGCAGCGTGCCGGCGACAAGCAGCAACAGGTTCACGTTGCCGTGCAGGCCGATCACCAGCAGCAGCGCGCCGAGATTGAAGACGGCGTGCAGCCACGGCGCGCCACGGCGCCAACGCAGCTCCGCGCCCGCCGCCACCGGCAGGAACTGGAGCAGGCTGCCGAACATCGCGTTGCCCAGCACGCCCAGCGTCCACGCGTGCACCAGCGCCAACGTGGCTGGATGCCAGCGCGCGTGCAGCGGCGCGGCGCCGTCGATCAGCAGCAGCACGCCGCCCGCCATGCCCCAGCACGGCATGGCGAGCAGGAAGCGCAGCGGCAACACGGCCGCGGGCGCCTCGTCAAGCCGCAGCTTCGGCATCGCCGGGGCGGCGGATCAGCACGCGCACGCTGCCGTCGGCCCGTGGCGCCTCCGGTTCCGCGTCGTAGCCCAGGTGGGCGAGTTCCATCAGCAGCGGACGTGGCAGCCGCGGCGCCACGATCACCACCGCCTCGCCCGGCGCCAGCCGGTCGGCGGCGTCGAGCGCGCGCAACATGGGTTCGGGCGCTTCGAGGTGGCGCAGGTCGAGTTCGTCGGAAATCATGCGGGCATTGCAGCGCCTGTGCGCCGCGCCGGCGATGACGCAAGTCAAGCGCCGGCGCGACGACCGTCATCCGCGCGTCAGAACTTGTACGCGATCATCAGGCGGTCATAGACGAAAGGCTGGTTGCCCGGGTTCAGGCCGATGCCGCCCGTGGACCTGTCCCAGCGGTTGCGCAGCGACAGGCCCTTGAGATAGCCGTCGAAGTTGTAGGCGACGTCGAAATACACGTCGTGGCTGTCGCCGCGCAATGCCGTGGCGTATCGGGCATAGGCGGCGGTCAGCTGCAGCCGGTCGTCGAACAGGCCGTAGGCGAAGCGGGCCTTCCAGGCGTGCCCCGGCCCCTGCTCCACGAGGCCGCGGATCATCGAGGTGGTGTACAGCGGGTCGCTGGCCCAGCCCGCCGTGTAGGGCGAAACCAGGGCGCCGTCGCCGATCGCGCCGTTCTGCCGCTCGATCCGGTTCCAGGACACGTCGAACCTGCCATGCGGGATGTTGACGCCGGCATCGGCGCCCCAGACCCGGCTCTCCACCTGGTCGCCGCCCACGCCGAACAGCTGCGCCCGGTTCGCCGCCAGCAGGCTGCCCGCCCCCGCGTGCTCGGTGACGTACTGCGCGGCGACGAACGGATCGAAGCCGCTGCCGGTCCTGAGCGTGTAGCTGCCTTCGGCGTAGCCCATCTGCACGAAGTCGATGAAGTCGTAGTACCAGGCCTGCCCCTTGAAGCCGCCAGCCGCGTAGGTGGTGCCCAGCGCCCAGGTGCCGGACGTGGTCCCGGCCGTGGCCGGCAGGCCGCCGAGGCCGCCGTACAAGGCATCGCCGCGGAACGCGGTCGGGTAGTAGAGGTTGTCGAAGTGGTAGCCGTCCGAGGTGCGGCTCTTCCAGCCGTAGCTGCGCAGCGCGACGATGTCCCAGCCCTTGGCCGGCGTGAACACGGCCTGCAGCGCCTGGTACGAGGCGGGCAGCACGCGCGCGTCGCTGCTGCCCATCCACGGCGTGTTGAGGTATTGCTGGCCCGCGCGCAGCAGCACGTCGTCGTTCCGGTACTGCACGTAGGCCTGGCCCAGCGCGCTGAGGCTGTTGCCCTCGCCCATCAAGGTGGTGTCGACCCTGGCCGGGTTCGACGCGTGCGTGCCGAACGCGTTGGCGCTCAGCAGCGAGGCGCCGAGGCTGAAGCCGCCGCTGAAGTCCGCCGTGCGCAGGTTGAGCAGCACGGCGCCGGACAGCGCGCTCGCGTCGGGCTTCGCGTCGCTGGAGTAGAGGCGGTTGAAATCGTACAGGCGCAATTCGCCGTCGACGTGGCCCTGGGTGAAGACATCGCTCAAGGCATCGGCGTGGGCGCCTGGACTGAGGCTGCCCAGCAAGGCGGCAGTGGCAAGGGCGGCAAGGGTATGGCGCATGGTCAGGCTCCGGACATGGGGAAAGGGGTGGGCCGGGCACGACGCGACTGCCGCGCTGCGGGCGGCTGGTCGCATGCATTCGCGTTGCCCGGCGGGAAGGCCGGTCGTCACCGGTCGGCGCGGCCGGTCAGGTTCCGCCGAGCTGGCGGCGGACCGCCTCGACGAACACCGGATCGAGCCGGCCGATGTGGCTGGTGCGCGCCACGATGCGGCCGTCGGCATCGAGCAGGATCAGTTCGCTGGAATGGTTGAATTCGCCGTCCGGCAACTGGCGGTATTGCAGGCCGAGCACGCCGGACAGCTGGCGCGCGCCGGCCGGTTCGACCCGCGCCAGCGTCCACGCGGGTGCATCGAGCTTGCGCTTCTCCGCATAGCCGTGCAGGGCGGCCACGCCGTCGCGGGCCGGGTCGAAGCTCACCGCGAGCAGGTCGATCTTTGCGCGCTCGGCCGGCGTCAGCGCGTTGCGGGTGGCGCGCATGCTGTCGATGATCATCGGGCAGACCATCTGGCAGGAGGCGTAGAACATCGTCACCAGCTGTGGTCGGCCGCGGCGTTCGGCGAGCAGTCGCCGATGGCCGTCCTGGTCGGTGAGTTGCAGCTTGAGGTGGTAGATGGAGTCGCCGGGCAGCGGCTGGGTGGCGTGGGTGGTGGTGAACGGGAGCATCAGGACAAGAAGCAGGAGCAGTTGTTTCATGGTGTGCCTCGCAAGACTTGCTTCGCTGTACTCATGTCGGGAGAGGGCTTTCCTGCCCTCCCCCGACTCGCCGAAGCCGGCCGCAGGCCGGCTTCGGCTCCGCCGCGGAATCGCGAGGCGATTCCGCGCGTGCGGCCCATCCATGGGCCGCGGCTCCCTGGCTGCTCCGCGCGGCTTGCCGCTCAGGGCTTCGCACAGCGGAAGCCCATGTTGTTGGTGGTATCCGACGCCTTCAGCGCGGAGAGCATCGCGATACGCATCAACACCGCGTAGTTCTCCTTCTGCTGCAGGCTGATCGCGCCGGCGCCGCAGAACTTCAGCACGTCGGGATCGCCCTGGTCGCGGCTGTCGCTGGCGACCAGCAGCGCGTTGTAGTCGTCCACCCATTCCCACACCGGCTCGGTGACGTCGCGCACGCCATAAGCGTTCGCGGCGCCGCCGATGTCGGGCAGCGGTGCGCTGGACGGGCGCGAGTACCAGGCCAGCAGGTGCTCGCGCCAGGCCGGGTCGCTGCGCGCGTCGCGGCGGGTGACGTCGGCGGCGGCCGCGTATTCCCATTCGTACCAGGTGGGCAGGCGTGCGCCTTCGCTTTCGCAGTAGGCCGCGGCGGCGAACCAGCTCACCCGGGTCACCGGCTGGCGCGGCTTCGCCTCCCAGCCGAGCGCGAGCGGGCCGGCCCAGTGGCTGAGGTAGCGCGCGTCGGCAAGGATGCCGGCGACGCGGTCGCGCCGCCATTCGGGGTGGGTCTTCACGAAGGCCAGGAACTCGGCGTTGGTGACCGGTTCGACGCGCAGGCGGAACGGCGCGATCTGCGCGGGCGCCGCCTTGCCGTCGGCCGGCATCACGCTGGCGAAGCGCCCTCCCGGCAGCGCGGCGTAATCCGCCGCCGCTGCCGGCAAGGCCAGCACCAGACCCAGCCATGCGAGTGCATGGTGCAGGCGCATCGTCAGTGCTCCGCGTTCACCACCGGGCCCGCCCCGGCACGCGCCTTGGTCACGTCGTCCTTGCTGAACTGGCCACCCGGGTTGCCCCAGCTGTTGATCACGTAGGTGAGGATGTTCGCCACCTCGTCGTCGGTGAGCTGGCTCATCGGCGGCATCACCGAGTCGTACTCGTGGCCGTTGACCTTGATCTTGCCGTTGAGGCCGTGGGTGACGATGCTCATCGCGCGCTTCGGATCGGCCGCCAGGAAGTCGGACTTGGCCAGCGGCGGGAACACGTTCGGCAGGCCTTCGCCGTTCGCCTGGTGGCAGACCGAGCAGGTGCCGGTGAACAGCTGCTTGCCCGCGGCGACCTGGTCCTCCTTGGTCAGCGTGCCCGCCGCATGCGCCTTGGCCGCCGCGCTCACCGCCTTCAGGTTCGGTTCCGAGCGATCGCCCAGGTAGACGGAGTCCACTTCCTTGCCCGAGTAGACCAGCTTGTTCTCCGGACCGTCGACTTTCAGGATGCCCAGCGCGCCCTTGTTGAACGCGCGGAAGATCGAGTGGTCGACCAGCACGTAGCTGCCCGGCACGTCGGTGTGGAACTCCACGATCGCCGCGCCGCCGGCGGGAATCAGCGTGGTCTGCACGTTGTGCTGGGCCACCGTGCCGCCTTCGGGCTGCACGCGGTCGAAGATCTCGCCGATCACGTGGAAGCTCGACACCAGGTTGGGGCCGCCGTTGCCCACGAACAGGCGCACGTTCTGGTTGGTCCTGGCGGTGAGCGCGTTGTCGCCGGTGAGCGCGCCCTCCTTGCCGTTGAACAGCACGTAGGTGGGCTTCTCGTCGATCGCCTTCTCCATGTCGAACGGCTGCAAGCCCTTCTCGCGGTACTTGCCGGTGGTGTAGAAGTCGCCCTGCATCACGTAGTACTCGTGGTCCACCTTCGGCAGGCCCTCCGGCGGCTCGACCAGGATCAGGCCGTACATGCCGTTGGCGATGTGCATGCCCACCGGCGCGGTGGCGCAGTGGTAGACGTAGATGCCCTGGTTCAGCGCCTTGAAGGTGAACTGCGACTCATGGCCCGGCGCGGTGAAGCTGGACGCCGCGCCGCCGCCCGGGCCGGTGACACCGTGCAGGTCGATGTTGTGCGGCATCTTGCTGTCCGGCGCGTTCTTCAGGTGGAACTCCACCGTGTCGCCCTGGCGCACGCGGATGAAGCTGCCCGGCACGGTGCCGCCGAAGGTCCAGAACGTGTACGTCACGCCCTCGGAGATCGGCATCTCCTTCTCCACCACTTCCAGCTCCACAATGACCTTGGCCGGATAGTTGCGATTGACCGGTGGCGGCACGTGCGGCGGGCTGGTCAGCACCGCGTGGATCGGTGCGCCCTGCGGCGGGCCGAAGTCGGTGGGTGCGAGATCGAGCGGTGCGGGGGCCGCGTGCGCGGCGCCGGCGATGCCTGCCGCGACCGACGACAGGCCGCCGTCGCGCCTGCCGTCGCCGCAGGCGGCGAGCAACATCGTGGCGGTCATGGCGGCTACACACAATGCGTACTTCATGGGATGGCTCCTTGGTGTCCGGCGCCATGCTGCCCAGCTCGTCGCGGGCCCCGTTTGACCGCAGTCAATTGCGGCAACGCAACTGCCCGGGTGCGTCAAGTCACCACAGCGCGACGCAATCCCGACGTGCCCGGCACCGCCGGCACGGACACGGAAACGGCCCGCGCGAGCGGGCCGTTCGTCGTGGCAAGGTCAGGCGTCGGGGGTTTGCCCGGGACTGCTCAATCCCGCTGCGGCAGCATGCGGCGCAAGGTGTTGTCGCGCGTCCAGTAGTGGTGGAACAGCGCCGCCGCGGCGTGCAGGCCGATCAGGTAGTAGCCGAGCGTGCCGATGGTTTCGTGGATGCCCTCCAGCGTATGGCCCAGGTCCTTGTCGGCAGCGGTCAAGGCGGGCAGTTGCAGCCCGAAGAACGGGATCGGCTTGCCCTGTGCGCCCAGCGTGAGCCAGCCCAGGATCGGCATCGCCAGCAGGAAGGCGTACAGCGCCAGGTGCACCAGCACGGCCAGGCGTTCCTGCATGACCGGCAGCGGCGGGTGGACCGGCGGCCTGCGGCCGCCCATGCGGCGCAGCGCCAGGCGTATCGGCAACAACGCCAGCACGCTCAGGCCCAGCATGTAGTGCCAGTTCATCATCCCCGCGCGCCCCGCGCTGCCGCGTGGGTAGATGCCGCGCAACTCCATCAGCGCGTACACGGCGATCAACAGCAGCAGGGTCAGCCAGTGCAGCGCGATCAGTGCGCTGCTGTAACGCGCGGGGGTGTGCTTGAAGCCCATGGCTCGCTCCTTCCGTCGGGATGGTCCAATCGTGGCGCGCCCCACTTAGAGCCTGCTCAGGCCGCCAGCAGGTTCTGTCCGAGCTCGCGCAGTTGCTGCTGGTCGCGCAGATGCAGCACGCGCCCCTTGATCGCCACCAGCCCCTTCGCGCGGAAGCGGCTCAACGTGCGGCTCACCGTCTCGGCGGCGAGGCTGAGGTAACTGGCGATGTCGCTGCGCGACATGCTGAGCTGGTAGTGCGTGCCGGAAAAGCCGCGCACGGCATGGCGCTCGCCGAGGTCGACCAGGAAAGCCGCCAGGCGCTCGTCGGCGCTGTGGTCGCCGGCCAGCAGCCGCGCCGCGCCGAGCGGCCGGCTGATCAGTCGGAACAGGTGCCGCTGCACCGCGGGCTGGCGCGTGGCCAGCACGCTCATCGCGGGGAAAGAGAAACGGCAGAATTGCGCGTCGTCCAGCGCCACCGCATCGCAGGGGAAACGGTCGGGGTAGATCGCGTCCAGGCCGATCACCTCGCCCGGCAGGAAGAAGCCGAGCACGTGCTCGCGGCCCTGGTGGTCCAGCTGGCGCGTCTTCACCGTGCCGGCGCGCACCGCGTAGACCGCCTCGAACGGATCGCCCTGGTGGAACACCGCCTCGCCGGCGCGGTACGGCCCGAGGTGTTCCATCAGGCTGTGCAACGGCGACAGCTCGGGCTTGCCGTAGCCGACCATCGCGCAGACGCTGGACAAGGCGCAGGTGCGGCAGAAATCCGCGGCGCCGTCGGTGGCGACGGCGCCGGGCGCAAGGTGCCCGCTCATCGATCCTCTGCTCATATCGCCCGCGAGAACCGGGTCGGCGCCGCCTTGCCGAGGTAGGCGTCGAAGCACATCGCCACGATGCGCAGCAGCAGCCGCCCACGCGGCGTGACCCGGATCGTGCGCTCGTCGAGCGTCACCAGGCCGTCGCCGGCCAGCGCGTGCAGGCGTTCCAGCTCGGCCGCGAAATACTCGGCGAACACGATGCCGCGGTGTTCGCCGAACGCGATCATGTCGAGTTCGCCGTAGCACATCAGCTGGCCGATCGCCTCGCGACGGATCAGGTCGTCCTCGACCAGCGCGAGGCCGCGCGCCACCGGCAGGCGGCCGTTGTCCAGCGCGGCGTAGTAGCCGGTGAGGTCGCGCGCGCTCTGGCTGTAGCTGTCGCCGATGCGGCCGATCGCGCTCACGCCCAGACCCACGATGTCGCACTCGCCATGGGTGGAATAGCCCTGGAAATTGCGCTGCAGGGTGCCGGCGCGCTGCGCCACCACCAGTTCGTCGTCGGTGCGCGCGAAGTGGTCCATGCCCACGTAGGCGTAGCCCGCCTCGTCGAGGCGCGCCAGCGCGCGGCCGATCAGGGCGAGGCGCGTGGCCGGGTCGGGCAGCTCGGCGGCGTCGATCTGCCGCTGCGCCTTGAACATCTCCGGCAGGTGCGCGTAGGCGTAGACCGCCACGCGATCCGGCGCCAGCGCGACCACCTCGCCCAGCGTGCGCTCGAAGCCCGCCACGGTCTGCCGCGGCAGACCGTAGATCAGGTCCACGCTGGTCGAGCGGAAGCCGCTGGCGCGCGCCGCCTCCAGCACCTCGCGGGTCTGCGCCACGCTCTGGATGCGGTTCACCGCCGCCTGCACCGCGGGGTCGAAATCCTGGATGCCCACCGAGATGCGATTGAAACCCAGCTCGCCCATGCCGCGGATGTAGTCGGCGTCGGCGAAGCGCGGGTCGATCTCGATGCCGAATTCGCGGTTGCGCTCGACGCTGAAGCTGAAGTGCCGCGCCAGCACGCCCATCAGCTCCTGCATGCGCGGCACGTCGAGGAAGTTCGGCGTGCCGCCGCCGAAGTGCAGCTGGGTCACCTGGCGATCGCGGTCGAACAGCTTCGCCACCAGTTCGATCTCGCGGTACAGCCGCTCCAGGTAGCGGTCGGCCTTGCCCACGTCGCGGGTGATGATGCGGTTGCAGCCGCAGTAGAAGCACGGGCTGACGCAGAACGGCACGTGCACGTAGATCGACAGCGGGCGCGGGATCGGCTCCTCGTTGGACGCCTGGATCGCCGAGCGCAACGCGCGCTCGTCGAAGTCGCCGCGGAACTGCGGCGCCGTGGGGTAGCTGGTGTAGCGCGGACCGGCCATGTCGTAGCGCGCGATCAGTGCCGGATCGAACTCGGGGATCTGGATGGCGTGGTTCATGGGCGCAGTGTGCGCAAGGGCTTGCGGGGAAGCTTTGACGCACGTCAAACCGGCCTGCGACGACTTCGCGCCCCACCGCGCGCCGCCGCGGTTTCCCTGCCCTGCGCGATCCGCGTGCGTCGACATGCCGCAGCCGCTGCGACCGCGCCAATGCGGGCAGGACTGACGCAGGTCAGGAAGGGTCGACGGCCACGCACCTAGCATGCCGCGCGCCTTCCCCCTTCTCATGAGCCCCAAGGAGATTCGCATGGCCTCACCCACTCCAGCTGCGGACCGCGCCGGTCCGCAGGATCGCGTCAGCCGGGTACTGATCTGGATACTCGTCGCCGTCACCATCGCCTGTTCGATCGGCATGCTGGCGGCCACCCGCAGCACCTATGAACAGGCCGCACCGATCCCGCAGCTGATGGCGACGGCCGACGGCACGCCGGTGCTGACCTACGCCGACATCGTCGCCGGCAAGTCCGGCTTCCAGAAGGCGGACCTGATGGACTACGGCAGCCTGTACGGCATGGGCTCGTCGTTCGGCGAGGACTACACCGCCGAATACCTCGTGCAACTGGCGAAGGAAGTGCAGGACAACCTGGCGCTGGCGCGCTACGGCCAGCCGTTCGCCGCCATCGATGCCGAGCGGCAGTCCGGCATCGCCACCGCCATGCGCGCGGAGCTGCAGGGCATCGACCTCAGCCAGTCGCAGATGGTGCTGCCCGACGCGGTGGCCAAGGCCATCGTCGCGCTGCGCGAGCGCATCGGCGAATCGCTGCGCCGGGACGACTTCACCAGGGGCTACACCGGCGCCCGCGCGCTGAATCCGGAGAGCGCGCGGCAGACCGCCGGCTTCCTGCTCTACTCCTCGCTGACCACGGTCGCGCGCCGCCCCGGCAAGGACTACTCGTGGACCAGCAACTGGCCGTCCGAACCGCTGGTCGGCAACAGCCCCACGCCGGCCACGTTCACCTGGACCTGGGCCTCGTTCACCATGGTGTTCTTCGCCATCGGCGCGATCCTGGTGATCTTCCGCCTGTGGATCGAACCCAGGGCGCCGAACGAAACCTTCGAGCCCGTGCTGGAGAAGTTCCGCGCGCCCACGCCCAGCCAGAAGGCGCTGTGGAAGTATTTCCTGGTGGTGGCCGGCGTGCTGCTGGTGCAGATCCTGGTCGGCTCGATCATGGCGCACTACTACACCGAGCGCGCCAGCTTCTACGGCATCGACATCGACCGCTGGCTGCCGTTCGCCTTCCTGCGCAGCGTGCACCTGCAGGCGCCGATCGTGTGGATCGGCGTGAGCTGGATCGCGGGCGGCCTGTTCCTCGCCCCGATCATCGGCCGCAGCGAGCCGCGCGGGCAGCGCTTCCTGGTGAACCTGATCTTCTGGGTGCTGGTGGTCATCGTGGCCGGCGCGCTGGTCGGCAACTACCTCGGCATCGCCGGCATCGTCGACCAGCACTGGTTCTGGTTCGGCAACCAGGGGCTGTCCTACCTGGAGATGGGCCGCTTCTGGCAGATCCTGTTCTTCGTCGGCCTCACCGTGTGGTGCGTGGTGCTGCTGCGTGCGTTCCTGCCCACGCTGCGGACGCTGTTCCGGCAGAGCGGTTCGCTGTACGGCCTGTTCCGCATCGAACACCTGGTGTGGGTCAGCACGCTGACCGTGGCCTTGTTCTACGTGTTCGGCATGATCCCGCTGGGTTCGCCCAACCCCTCGTTCTCGATCACCGACTTCTGGCGCTGGTGGGTGGTGCACCTGTGGGTGGAACTGGCCTTCGAGCTGTTCGCCGCCTCGGTCACCGGCTACTTCCTGATGGCGCTGGGGCTGGTGTCGCGGCAGATGGCCGAGCGCGCGGTGCTGTTCGAATGGATCCTGATCGTGATCGGCGGCGTGCTGGGCACCGGCCACCACCTGTACTGGGCCGGCGAACCCGGCCTGTGGGTGGGCGTGGGCAGCATGTTCTCCTTCATCGAGGTGCTGCCGCTGGTGCTGCTGGCGCTGGAAGCGATCGACCAGCACCAGCACGTCAAGGCCAAGCAGGACTTCCCGTACAAGCTCGCCTACCTGTACATCCTGGGCGCGGCGTTCTGGAACTTCGTGGGCGCCGGCGTGTTCGGCGGCGGCACGCTCAACGCGCCGCTGGTGAACTACTACGAGCACGGCACCTTCCTCACGCTCAACCACGCGCATACCTCGATGTTCGGCGCCTTCGGCCTGCTTGCCATCGGCCTGCTCTACATGGTGCTGCGCTACTTCAACGGCGAGCGCCCATGGAGCGACCGCTGCGGCGTGTGGGCGTTCTGGCTCTACAACATCGGCGTGGTGATGTGGATCGTGATGAACTTCTATCCGGTGGGCTGGCCGCAGCTGGAAGCGGTCTACACCCACGGCTACGCCTACGCGCGCAGCCTCGCGTTCTACGACACCACCACGTTCTGGCAGTGGATGCGCATGCCGGGCGACGTCGTGTTCGCCGCGGGCGCGCTGCTGATGGCGTGGGACTTCCTGGCCAAGCTGTGGGCCCAGCGCCAGGTCCGCCTGACCGCACCCGGCCGCTGAGCAGCCGCACCGACAGCCGGTGGACAACTCCGCCGGCTGTCGGCTTCAGGGCCGGTCGTTGGCAGCCTTTTCGTGGCCGGCACGGCCGGCCACCCGTACGAAGCCGTCACGCAGATCGGCGTCCTGGCGGCTCAAGCCGCCAGCAACTTGCAACAGGAATCGGACGATATCGACAGTATCGGCATGACGACTGGCTATATTGTCGAAACTGCCAGCTCTCCGACGCGCCATGGACAACCGCAAACCGATGCCACCACGATCAGCCGGCCCGCAAGGCACGCGACTGTTTTCCGCCGAAGCACTGCGTTTGCAGGCAAGCGAGGCGACTCCCGTTTCCACCGGGCGCGCCAGCGTCAACGAGCCGGTACTCGAAGGCGTCGGTGGCGAACTCGGCGGCCGGCGCTTTTCGGTACGCCCCGGCCGGCAGACGATAGGCCGGCGCGGCGACAACAACATCGTGATCGGCGATTCCAGCGTGTCCGCCTCGCATGCCTGGATCATGAACCAGCAAGGCCATTACGTGATCATGAACACGCTGTCCACCAACGGCACGTTCGTGAACGACCAGCGCGTGCACGAATCGGTGCTGCGGCATGGCGACCGCATCCGGCTGGGCCAGGCGGAATTCGTGTTCCTTACCCGGGACCCCGGGGCCTCGCGCTCCCGCTGGCTGCCGTTCGCGCTGATCGGGCTGGTTCTGCTCGCCGCGGTGGCCGCGCTGGCCTGGTGGCTGCTCTGAGGGGTCCGGTGTGACTGTCCCTGCCACCGCGGCCGTGCCGCGGACCATCGGCCGCTACCGCATCGACGGCGTGCTCGGCGAAGGCGCGATGGCGGTGGTGTACGCCGGGTACGATCCCGGCATCCAGCGCCGGGTCGCCATCAAGTGCCTGCATCGCCACGTGGCCGATGATGCCGCGTACCGGCGGCGCTTCCTCGCCGAAGCGCGCGCAGCCGGGCACCTGATGCACCCGAATATCGTCACGATCTTCGATGCCGGCGAAACCGAGGACGGCCGTACCTACATCGCGATGGAGCGCCTCGACGGCGAGACGCTGGCAAGCCGCGTCGCCAGCGAGGGCTTGCCGCCCCTGCCCATGGTGATCGAACTGGCCAGCCAGATGGCCGCGGCGCTGGACTACGCGCATGGACAGGGCGTCATCCACCACGACATCAAGCCCGAGAACATCATGCTGGCCGAGGGCTGGCATTACGCCAAGCTCAGCGATTTCGGTATCGCCGAACGGCGCGGCGCGCGCACGGCCAGCGACGCGATCGGCGGCACGCCGGCCTACATGGCGCTGGAGCGCCTGCGCGGCGAACCGGACGACGCCCGCAGCGACCTGTTCTCGCTGGGCGTGGTGCTGCACTGGCTGATCACGGGCAAGTTGCCGTGGCGCGAGACCGCCGACGTGCCGCGCCTGATCCGCGAACGGCAGCGCTCGCCGCGTCCGGCGATCGAGCCGCTCGATCCGGCCACACCATCGATGCTGGTGAACATCGTGCGCACCCTGCTCGCGCCCACGGCCGATGCGCGCTACCAGAGCGGTGCCGAAGTCGTCGACGATCTGCGCCAGGCGCGCCGCGAATACGAGCGCCTGCACGAGAAGCCGCTCGCCAATCGCATCATCTCGCTGCGCCTGCGCTGGGCCGCCGCACTGGGCGCCACGTTGTGCCTGGTGCTGCTGGTGGGCCTAGCGGTGATCTACGCCAAGCAGAGCAGCGCGGTGACAGGCCTCGCGCTGGACTTCGGCAGTTCGCTGGGCCGCATCGTCGCCGGCGAAGCCTCGGAAAACCTGCTGCTGGGCGACCAGGCGGCCACGCGCGCGCTGGTGCAGGACATCGCGAAAAATCGCCAGATCCGCTATCTCGCCGTCGCCGACCACCTAGGCCAGGTCGTCGCCAGCACGCAGCCCGCCGACGTCGGCCGGCCGCTGGTCATCCCGACCGGGCAGAAGTACCTGCCCCGCGCGGATGGCATCGACAGTTACCGCAGCCAGATCGCCGGCGGCGAAGAGATGCTGCTGTTCGACGTGCCGATCCGCTACCAGGCCAAGCTGGTGGGCGACCTGCGCCTGGGTATCAGCGAAGCGCCGCTGCACGCGGCGCAGCGGATGACGCTGTGGGTGATCCTCGCCGTGCTGCTGGTGACGCTGGTGGCGGTGGTCGGCGCCGCCTACTGGCTGTTCCGGCGCCCGCTCGTCCTGCTGCAGATGCTGAGCGACGCCTTGCTGCGGGTCGGACGCGGCGACTTCCACCACCGCATCCGCCTGGTGCGCCGGGACGAGCTGGGCCAGTTGTTCGCCGCCTTCAACCTGATGAACAGCGCATTGCAGGCACGCCAGCAAAACGAGGCCGGGCCGTCCACCGCGCCGCGCGTGGCCACGGACAACGCATCGCAGCCAACGCGCATCATCCAGCCGCCGGACGCCGGACAGGACGCGCCCGAATAGCCTGGACGGCGGAAGCGCCCAGTGCGAAGCAGCCACGCCGGCACCGAACGTTGCGCTTCAGAACTGCTTCAGCCGCTGCTTGATCTCGAGCGCGCGGGCGCGGTAGACCACTGCCGGTTCGTAGGACGGGTCGATCGCCAGCACGTGATCCCACAGTGCGATCGCGGGGTCCAGTTTCTGGTCGCGGTACAGCACGATCGCGCGCTGGTGATAGGCGGCCAGCAGTTGCTGGCGCATGGAGGCGGCCTGGGGGCCGCTGGGCTTCAAGCGGGGGTCCAGCGACAGCGCTTCGTCCATCTGCACCAGCGCCTGGTCCTTGTGCCCGTGTTCCAGCAGGGACACGCTATCGCGCTGCAGGCGGCGCGCCTTGGCCGTGGCCGACTCGCCCGCCGGCCCCTGCCCTGCACCGGCTACGTCGACCACGGGTGCGCTCTTCACCGGGCGGGAGGTCGACGCCGCATCGCTCGCCGGGGACGAAGCCAGTGGCAGGCGCAGCGTCTGGCCCGTGCGCAGGAGCGAGGGATCGGCCGAGCCGTTGTAGCGCGCCAGGATCAGGAAGCGCTGCGCGTCGCCGAGATGGCGGGCCGCCAGCGTGCTGTAGGAATCGCCCGGACGCACCACGTAGCTGCGCGAGCGCGCACCCAGCTCCTGTTCGGGATCCACCGTGAGCTGGTGCAGCATCGATTGTGCCGCGCGGTCGTCGGGATGGACGGTCAGGTACTGCCGCAGCGCACGTTCGCCCTCGTCGTAGCGCCCGCGCTGGAGGTCGCCGCTGATGATCGCGCCGAGCGACTCGGTCGGGTTGGCTGTCGCCTCGCGCGCCGTTGTCGACGGCTGGGTGACCGTGACCCTGGGCGAGCCATTCAGGCGGTCCTCGACCCGGCCCTTGAGCGTGTTCACCTGCGTGCAGCCACTCGCGGCGAGCACGGCCAGCATGGCGGCGAAGCGCAGGGATGGTCCGGCGATGCGCCGGCTTCGATGGATGATTCCTGCCATGTTCATGCCTTGCCGTCGCCTTGCGCGGCCGGTGCGCCGGCACCGGGCGCCGTCGCGCCCGCGGGATGCACCATGGACCAGAGCCTTTCGCCGTAGCGCCGCATCCAGCCCTTGCCCGCGATCCGCATCAGGATCAGCGCGGCATTGTCGCCCTGCTCGCCGCCGCGTGCGGTCGCCAGCTGCAGTGCCTCGCGCAACGCTCCCGCCTGGTCGCGGCGACGCGACAACCGGCGCAGCTCGGGCGTGGACAATTGTTCCCAGACGCCATCGCTGCACAGCACGAAGGTCTGTCCCACGCGCAGGATCGCGCCACCGTGCTCGACCTCGGGCGGCTGCGGCCCGCCGAGTCCGCGCAGCAGCTTGTGCTGGTCGGGGTCGCTCGCCAGCTGTTCCGGCGCGATCTCGCCGCGCTGCAGCTTGAGCTGCGCGACGCTGTGGTCCTCGGTGCGGTTGAGGCAGTGCCGCCCCTGGAAGCGATAGAGGCGGCTGTCACCGACATGGGCCCAGTACGCCTGGTTGCCGCGGATCAGCAAGGCGACCACGGTCGAATGCGGTTCCCCGCCCGCCAGCCCCTCGCGCCGCCTGACCAGTTCGGCATGGGCCTCCTGGCACAGCGTTTCGAGGAACAACGCGCCGGGCTGTTCGCGCCACAGACCCTGCGCCCACAGTTGCTGAGCCGCGCGGATCACGCCCTCGCTGGCCAACTCGCCGGCGCCGTCGCCGCCCATGCCGTCGGCCAGCACCAGCAGATGCACGTCCGTGGCCGCGTCGTGCAGGCAGGTCAAGGCATCCTGCTGCGTTTCGCGCCCGCCGCGGGCCCGCCCGGCAGCCACCTGCGGCTGGGAGTGGAAATCGATTGCCTGGTCCATCGTGCCCGCAGCCCCCTGTCGAAACCGATGCCGCCTGCAGCCTTAGGGATGCTCTGATCAATCCCAGCGCAGGTGGCATGATGCCCAGAAGGCTTGCAGATTGTCGTGCGTGGCGCAGCCCAGACTGGCTGTCTGGGCAAGACGCGCGCGGCGATATGCGGGCCTTCTGGGCATCACCTCATCATTTGAATTCAAGAAGTTGAGGCCGGTCTGTCTGCCCGCATTCCTTCGGCCCGCCGTCTCGACAGACAGCCAGTCTGCCTTCGACGACGGTCCTGTGGACTGCGCGCAGACAGACCGGTGACGCCTGCGCTGGGATTGATCAGAGCATCCTCAACGCCCGAAGTGGATTTCCTCACCTTCGTGGTCGCGGTCCCAGCCGCGCAGTTCGTCGCGGATGTGGGCGATGCGCTGGCGGCCGAGCGCGTTGCGTTCCTCGTCCAGCACCTGCCCATCCAGGAGTTCCGCCATGCGCTGCGCGGTGGGCAGCATGGTGTCCCAGGCGTCGAGTGCGGGCAGCGGCGCGGGCAGCGTCATGAAGAAGCTGAGGCCGGGGGTGCGCATGGCGTCGAGCCGGGACAGGTCGAAACTGCCGGGCTTGAGCATGTTGGCGACGCTGAAGATCGGGCCGAGTTCGCGCTTGCCGTCGACGAGACGGTGGTAGATGCCCATGTCGCCGAATTCGAGGCCGGCCTTCTCGGCCGCCACGATCAGGTCGGAGCCGTTGAAGTGACTGCCTTCGCGCGCCATCACGAACAGGGTGACGATGCGCTCCACCGCGACCTGCGGCGGACGGCGGCCGAGGTCGGAACGCGGCGGCATGCGGGATGCCTGCGGTGCGGACGCGGCTGGCGCAGGGGCCGGCACCGGGCCAGGCACCGTAGCGGCCGGCACCGTTGCCGAAGGGGACGATGACGGCGCGCGCAACGCATCGACGATCGAGGCGGCCTGCCCCGCCAGCTTGCCGCGCGACAGCGGCGCGTTGCGCTCGCCGGCAAGCGTGGCGCCGAGGCGTTCGAGTTCCTCGCGCAGGCCGACGTCCAGCTCGCCCTGCTGCGGCAGCGGTTCATCGGCCAGCGCATGGTCGGTGGCGCTGAAGGAAAGCCCATCCTCGTCGCCCGCTTCGCCCAGCGTGGGCTCGCGGCGTTCGCCGCCGTGCGTGCCCTGCACGGTCGGCGCGCGCCGCCGGCCCTGCTGCTCCTTCTTCGGCTGGCCGAACAGCCAGATCAGCGCGAGCACGACCACGCCGACGATCAACAGCGGTATGCCGACCGCCGGATTCCAGGCAAGGGCAAGCACGGGTTGCAGCGTCATCATCGGTTCCTCGTGTAGTTCGGCATCCGCTTGCGGGCGGCTTCCGAATCCGCGGCCCCGGCAACTGTCCGGGCCCGCTCCTCAATGCATGCCAGCGCGCCGGCAACGGCTCAGGCGGTGCCCACCAGTTTAGCCGCTTCGGCGAGGTCCACCTGCACCAGGCGCGACACGCCGGGCTCGCGCATGGTCACGCCGCACAGCTGGCTGGCCGCTTCCATGGTGGCCTTGTTGTGGCTGATGAAGATGAACTGCACCCGTTCGCTCATCTCGCGCACCATCGCGGAGAAGCGACCGACGTTCGCCTCGTCCAGCGGCGCGTCCACCTCGTCGAGCAGGCAGAACGGCGCGGGGTTCAGGTTGAAGATCGCGAACACCAGCGCCACCGCGGTGAGCGCCTTCTCGCCGCCGGAGAGCAGCGAGATGTTGGACGGACGCTTGCCGGGCGGGCGCGCCATGATCGCCACGCCGGTGTCGAGCAGGTCGTCGCCGGTGAGTTCGAGGTAGGCGTGGCCGCCGCCGAACAGGCGCGGGAACAGTTCCTGCACGCCGGCATTGACCTTGTCGAAGGTTTCCTTGAAGCGCGCGCGCGTCTCGCGGTCGATCTTCTTGATCGCGCCTTCCAGCGTTTCCATCGCGCTGGTGAGGTCGGCGATCTGGTTGTCGAGGTAGGTCTTGCGCTCGCTCTGCTCGGCGTGTTCCTGGATCGCGGCGAGGTTGACCGGCTCCAGCCGCACGATCTTCTGCGCGAGTTCGGCCAGCTGCTGCTTCCACTGCGTGGCGTCCACGTCCTCGGCGAGTTCGGCGAGCAGGGTTTCCAGTGCCAGCCCGGAGGCGGCGATCGCCTCGGCCAATTGCTCGGCGCGCAGCTGCAGCGCCTGTGCGGCGAGGCGCTTTTCGGACAGGCTTTCGCGCAAGCCGGCCAGGCCTTGTTCGGCGAGATGGCGGCGCTGTTCCAGCTGGCGGAACGCGATGTCGCATTCCTCCAGCGCACGGCGCGCTTCCACCAGTTGCTTGTCCACCAGCAGGCGCTGGTCGAGGTAGGTCTGGCGCTCGGCTTCGAGTTCGGCGATGGGATCGGAGCCGGCGGCGAGCTGCTCGGCGATCTCGCCGCGGCGCGCCTCGATCTGGCGCAACTGGCTGTCCATGCGCGCCAGCGACTGTTCCAGCGAAGCCAGCGAGGAGCGCTTGGATTCCAGCGACAGCGCCAGCGCGTGCGCCTGGTCGGCTGCCTCGCGCGCGTTCATGCGCGCTTCCTCGCGGGCTTCCAGGTGGGCGCGGCGTTCGTTCTCCAGTTCGCGGCGCTGGTCTTCGAGGTCGCCCATGTGGCCGACTGACTCATCCAGTCGCGCACGAGCCTCGCGGGTCTGCGTCTGCAGTTCGTCCAGCTGTTCGATCAGCGTGGCCAGTTCACCGGCCACCTTCTCGCCACGGGCGCGCGCGGTTTCCAGCTTGCCGCGATGGCTCTGCAACTGGCCGGCCAGTTCGCTCTGGCGGCGATGCGCGTTGTACAGCTCGCGCTGGGTGTCGTCGCGGGCGCGCTCGGCCTCGAACTTGCGCGTACGCAAGTCGTCGAGCTGCGACGTGCATTCCTCGATGCGCGCTTCCAGCGCGGCGACCTGTTCGGTAAGCGTGCGGATCTCGCGCTCGCGCGCCAGCACGCCCACCTGGTTGCCTTGCGCGCGGCGCACACGCGCCCAGCCCGGACCCAGCCATTCGCCGCCGCGGGTGATCACCGACTGGTACGGCGCCAGCGCGGACAGGCCGCTCACGCGCTGGTGCGCTTCGTCCAGCGACTCGGCGACCAGCACGTGGCCGAGGATGGCGATGGCTGCCGCCGGGCCGCGCACGTGCGCGGCCAGCGTGCCGGCGGTGTTGGCGCCGCCTTCGGCGGCATCGAGCAGCGCCACGTCGGCGTTTTCCAGCGCGCCGAAGTCGGCGGCCAGCGCGTGTGCGCCGTCCACCAGCACGCTGTCGATGAAGCCGGACAGCACGGTTTCCACCGCGGTTTCCCAGCCGGCTTCCACCTGCAGCGCCTCGCCGAGGCGTGGCGACTTGTCCAGGCCCAGGCGGGCCAACCATTGGCTGGCGGCGTTCTCCTCCTGGCCCAGCGCGGCGTGCTGCAGCGCTTCCAGCGAAGACTGCCGGCCGCGCGCGGTCTGCAGTTGCGAGCGCGTCTCGTTGAGCGCGGACTGCAGCTGGCGTTCCTCGTCCAGCACCTTCTCGTGGGTGGTCTTGTGCTGGTCGAGCAGGCCACCCAGTGACTCCACCTTCTCGCGCTGGGTGTCGTGTTCCAGGTGCATCTGCTCGGCGGCGGCGTCCAGCGCGGCGAGGTCGGTGGCCTTCTGCTCGGCTTCCAGCGCCTCGCGGCGCCGGGAAAGGTCGATGGCCTGGCGATCGAGGTAGTTGAGCTTGGTGCGCTCCACCTCGGCCGCCCGGTTGGACTCGCCGGCGGTGCGGGTGTGCGTGTCCCAGCGCTGCTGCCAGTCGGCGAGTTTCGTCTCGGAGCTGCGCTGGGCTTCGGCGGTGTCGTCCTGCAGCTGCTGCAGGGCTTCGAGCTTGGGCTCGCCTTCGGCCAGCGCCATGCGCAGCGTTTCGACCTGCGCGCGGTCGCCGGCGATGTGCTCGGCCAGCTCGTTGTGCTCGCGCTCGGCCTCGCCCTGGGCGCGTTGCAGGCGGTCCGCGGTTTCGCGGTTGTGGCGCACCTGCTGCTCGACGCGAGCGATCTCGGCGCCGACCTTGTAGACCTCGGCCTGCACCGTACTCAGGTGCTCGCCGGACTCGGTGTGGCGCTCGCGCATGGCTTCGATCTGCGCCTCGATCTCGCGCTGGCCGGCCAGCTGCTTCTCGATCTCGATCTCGGCGGCGGACAGCCCGGCGCCCTCACCATCGTGCTGGCCCTTCAGCGCGCGGTATTCCAGCGCGCGCAGCTCGGCTTCCTTGCGGGTCTGTTCTTCCTTGTAGGCCTTCCAGCGCTCGGCGGCGCGCGCCTGGCGGTTCAGGTGTTCGAGCTGCTTGTCCACCTCGTCACGCACGTCCTTCACGCGGTCGAGGTTCTCGCGGGTGGCCTTGATGCGGCTCTCGGTTTCCTTGCGGCGCTCCTTGTACTTGGAGATGCCGGCGGCTTCCTCCAGGTGGGTGCGCAGCTCCTCCGGGTGCGCCTCGATGATCTGCGAGATCATGCCCTGCTCGATGATCGAGTAGCTGCGCGGGCCGAGGCCGGTGCCGAGGAACAGGTCGGTGATGTCGCGGCGGCGGCAGCGCGCGCCGTTGAGGAAGTAGAAGGATTGCCCGTCGCGCGTCACCTGGCGCTTCACCGAGATCTCGGCGTACTGGCCGTATTCGCCCTGCACCGTGCCGTCGGCGTTGTCGAAGATCAGCTCGACCGTGGCCTGCCCCACCGGCTTGCGCGTGGTGGAACCGGAGAAGATCACGTCGGTGAGCGAGTCGCCGCGCAGGCGGCTGGCCGCGCTCTCGCCCATCACCCAGCGGATCGCATCGATGATGTTGGACTTGCCGCAGCCGTTCGGTCCCACCACGCCGGTCATGTTGGCCGGCAGGTGCAAGGTGGTCGGGTCGACGAAGGACTTGAAACCGGCAAGTTTGATCGTGGTCAGGCGCATGCGGTCATCGCTGGGAACTCGGGAAAGCGCCCGGATGACCGGGCGACAAGGCACTGTGCCAAAGGCGGGACGGTGCCGCAATGCATTTCTGCATCATGTCTTGCCGTAGAAATGATTTGCAACACAATGATAAATATTGATTTTTACTTGGCGTCTATCGACAGCGCGTGGATGCCGTGGTTCATCAGGTCGTCCAGCACCGCATAGATCATGCGGTGGCGCCGGATCGGCAGCACGCCGGTGAACGCGGCACTGACGATGCGCACATGGAAGTGACCCTTGCCCTCCCCCGCATGGCCAGCGTGCAGGTGGCCTTCGTCCACCACCTCCAGCTCGCTGGGCGAGAACGCTGCCACGAGGCGTACGCGGATCTCTCCGACCATCGCCTCGCTCATGGCAGGGTCTTGCGGAACGGCTTCACGCTCACTGCGGCGTAGACGCCGGCGGCCACGTAGGGGTCGGCGTCGGCCCAACGCTGCGCGTGTTCCAGCGTGTGGAACTCGGCGATGATCAGGCTGCCAGTGAAACCGGCCGGTCCGGGGTTCTCCGACTCGATCGCCGGGAACGGGCCGGCCAGCAGCAGGCGCCCCTCGTCCTGCAGCTGGTTCAATCGCTCCAGGTGCGCGGCGCGGGCCGCGAGGCGCTTGTCCAGCGAACCGGGATGATCCTGGGCGATGATCGCGAACCACATGGGCAAGGCTCCGTTGCGTGTCGAATCCGCAATTTTACCCGACTATGCCGCCGGTCATGCGGTTCGCCACTTGAAGCAGCCGCGACGATGCCCACTTTGCGGACGTCATCAACGATGCGATGGGGAGAGCGCTACATGTGGACGATATTCGTGGACGGGATCGTCGCGCTGCTGAACCAGCTGGCGACATGGATGGACGGCAGCTACGGCCTCGCGGTGATCGCACTCGCGCTGGCGGTGCGACTGGCGATGTTGCCGATGACGCTGCACGCCGCCGAGCAAGGCTGGCTGCGCCAGCGCAAGCTGGCGGCGTTGAAGCCGCAGCTGGAGCGCCTGCGCGAGCGCCACGCGAAGGACCCCGCGACGCATGCCGCCGCCATGCAGTCCCTGTATCGCGAGCACGGCATCACGAGTGGGCTCGGCAGCGGCCTCCTCACCGCATTGGTGCAGGCGCCGATGAGTGCGGGCATCTACGCGGCGATCCGCCAGGGCGTGGCCAGCGTGGGTTCCTTCCTGTGGATACCGAAGCTGGCGCGGCCCGACCTGTGGCTGGCGCTGCTGGTGGCGGTGCTCGGCATGGTCGCGATGCTGTTCAATCCGATGCTGCCCGAACAGGCGCGCACCCTGCTGCACTGGCTGCCGGTGGTGATCTCGTTCCTCATGGTGTGGCACGTCGCCGCCGGGCTGGGGCTGTACTGGCTGGGCTCGGGCAGCGTGACCGTGTTGCAGAACCTGATGCTGCGTCGACGCGTCCGTCGTCTGTCGGCCTGAAACGCGACGCTTGCAACTCCCTCTCCTCCGAGCTGGCTCGGGGGAGAGGGCTGGGGTGAGGGGGAGCTTTTGCTGTCGGAGACTGCAGCGCCAAAAGCGCCCCCCCTCACCCTACCCTCTCCCCCAACGGCAAAGCCGTTGGGGGAGAGGGAGTCCAAACCTCAGGCCTCGGGCCGCATGTACGGGAACAGCAGCACGTCGCGGATCGAGGCGGAGTCGGTGAGCAGCATCACCAGGCGGTCGATGCCGATGCCGAGGCCGCCAGTAGGCGGCAGGCCCACTTCCAGCGCGCGGATGTAGTCGGCGTCGAAATGCATGGCTTCGTCGTCGCCGGCGTCCTTGGCTTCCACCTGGGCCTTGAAGCGCGCGGCCTGGTCTTCCGGGTCGTTCAACTCGGAGAAGCCGTTCGCCAGTTCCTTGCCGTTGACGAACAGCTCGAAGCGGTCGGTGATGCCTTTGTCCGTGTCGTTCTCGCGCGCCAGCGGCGACACCTCGACCGGGTGCTGGGTGATGAAGGTGGGCTGGATCAGCGTGTGCTCCACCGTTTTCTCGAAGATTTCCAGCAGCAGCTTGCCCCAGCCGTAGCCGTCCTTGACGTGGAGGCCGAGGCGCTTGGCATGAGCGGCCATCGCGGCGCGATCGCGCAGTTCCCCGCGCTTGATCTCCGGGTTGTGCTCCAGCACCGCGTCTTCCATCGTCCAGCGGCGGAAGGCGGGGCCCACGTCGATGCTGGCGCCTTCCCAGGTCAGCTCGGTGGTGCCGATCACCTGCTTCGCCGTATCCCGGATCACGTTCTCGGTGAGGTCCATGATCTCGGTGTAGGTGGCGTAGGCCTGGTACAGCTCCAGCATGGTGAATTCAGGATTGTGCCGGGTGGACACGCCCTCGTTGCGGAAGTTGCGGTTGATCTCGTAGACGCGGTCGAAGCCGCCGACCACCAGGCGCTTCAGGTACAGCTCCGGCGCCACGCGCAGGTAGAGGTCCATGTCCAGCGCGTTGTGGTGGGTGATGAAGGGCTTGGCCGTGGCGCCGCCGGGGATGACGTGCATCATCGGCGTCTCCACTTCCATGAAGCGGCGTGGCGCGGCCTCCAGCCACTGGCGCATGAAACCGATGATGCGCGAGCGCTGCTGGAAGGTGCGGCGCGCTTCCTCGGTGACGATGAGGTCCACGTAGCGCTGGCGATAGCGCTGCTCCACGTCGGCCATGCCGTGGTGCTTGTCCGGCAGCGGGCGCAGGCTCTTGGTGAGCAGGCGCAGCACGTCCACCTTCACCGACAGCTCGCCGGTCTTGGTGCGCATCAGCACGCCTTCGGCGCCCACGATGTCGCCCATGTCCCAGCCCTTGAACGCCTCGTAGGTCGCCTCGCCCACCGTGCCCTGGTGGATGAACAGCTGGATGCGACCGCTCATGTCCTGGATCTGCGCGAAGCTGACCTTGCCCTGCACGCGCTTGAGCACGATACGGCCGGCCACCTTCACCCGGCGCGCCAGCGCTTCGATGGCCTCGGCGGGGAACTGGTCCTTGTCGGCGTACTCGGCCTGCAGGTCGCCGACGAAGCTGTCGATGCGGAAGTCGTTGGGGAAGGCAATGCCCTGCCCGCGCAGCGCGCCGAGTTTCTCGCGGCGCTCGGCGACAAGCCGGTTGACGTCCGGCTTGTTCTCGTCGACGGGTTGGGCAGTGCCGGGGGTCGCGTCGACCGCTCCGGCGGGATCGGTGTTTACCGTCATCGTCGTGTCCGTGATGGGTGGGTGTCGTGCGTCATCGCGTAGGCGAATCCACGCCCGATCATGCGATGGAAAAACCCGCAGTGTAGCCCACAGAGGCCATGCCGCGCGCTCTACCGCATCGCAATTCCGGAGCCTAGACTGCGCATCCCGCCATTGGCGGAAGGGGCGCCAACGACGGGATCCACGCGATACCTGTCCGGGGAGGACGTGCCATGAATGTCCGCGATCGTCGTTCGACGTTGATTGCGATGCTGATGCTGGCGTTTCTGCTGTTGCCGGGGGTGGCGGCCGTTGCCGCCGACAAGGCGGCGTCCGGGCCCGCCATGGGGAACATTGCCGACCGCTGGGTGCTGTGGCCCAAGCCCGGACAGGAAAAGCAGCTGGAGGCGGCGATCAAGACGCATGCCGCGTGGCGCAAGAAAGCCGGCGAACCGTTCGCGTGGTCGACCTACCAGCCGATCGCCGGCACCGACCTCACCTACTACGTGGTTCGTTCCGAAGGCCACCAGTGGAAGGATTTCGACACCGAGCACGCCTGGGCCGCCAAGGCGAAGGCCGGCGACGCCTACGAGCAGCAGGTCGCGCCGCACGTCGCACGGGTGGAGCACTTCTTCGAGGAGACCGACGTCGCGCACAGCCAGATGGGGGACATCAAGGACGACAAGTATTTCATGATAACCACGCGACAGCTCAAGCCCGGATCGCGCGGCGAGATGATGGCGGCGGTGGACAAGATCCAGAAGGCCATCACGGCCGCAAAATGGCCGTACCCCTATCGGCTGGCCTGGCTGATCGGCGGCGCCAACAGCCTGCGCATCGTCATTCCGATGAAGAACTATGCCGAGATGGCCGATCCGGATCCCTCGCTGCACCAGGTGCTGGCGAAGGCGCTGGGGCCGGATGGCGCCGACGCGACGCTGAAGCAGTTCGGCAACTCGTTCGAAGGCGGGGACACGACGATCTTCGTCATTCGCCCCGACCTGTCGACGCAACCCTGAGGTGACACGCCCTCCCGGATGAATGCCGGGAGGGCGCTGTCGCGCGTCAATCGTCCTTGCCGAATACGTGCTTGACCGCGTGCTTGGTGGCGTCCCAGCCTTCTTTCGCGCCATGGCCGACGGCGACGCCGGCCTTCTTCGCGCCGTGGCCGATGCCGGTGCCGGCTTCCTTGGCGCCGTGGCCGATCTTCTTCGTCACGTCGCGGGTGGCGTGGCCGACGTCGCGCGCGCCGTTGGCGACACCGTGGCCGACGGCCTTCGCGTCCTGCTTGATGCCGCCGCCCTGCTGCGACTGCGCGGCCGCGCCGAACGCCGCCAGCGCGGCACAGGAGAACACGATGCTGCAGATCGTCTTGCGGTTCATGCGGGCCACCTCGTCAGTCATGGGACTCCGGGACGATTCTACGGGTCGCGGCTGAAGCCGCTCCTACACAGATCGAGGCACTGCAGGAGCGGCTTCAGCCGCGATTCCGCCCATCACGCATCGATGCGCTTGGCGCCCGCATCCAGGCCGGATTTCAGGCTGGCCTCGATGAACTCGTCGAGGTCGCCGTCCAGCACCTTCTGCGTGTCGGAACGCTCCACGCCGGTGCGCAGGTCCTTGATGCGGCTCTGGTCGAGCACGTAGTTGCGGATCTGGCTGCCCCAGCCGATGTCGGACTTGGTGGCTTCCAGCGCGTCCTTCTCGGCGTTGCGCTTCTGTATCTCCAGCTCGTACAGCTTCGCCGCCAGCATCTTCATCGCGCGGTCGCGGTTCGCGTGCTGGCTGCGCTCGGTCTGGCAGGCCACCACCACGCCGCTGGGCACGTGGGTGATGCGCACCGCGGATTCGGTCTTGTTCACGTGCTGGCCGCCGGCGCCCGAAGAGCGATACACGTCGGTCTTGAGGTCGGCCGGGTTGATCTCGATGTCGATGTCGTCGTCGACTTCCGGCGACACGAACACGCTGGTGAAGCTGGTGTGGCGGCGGTTGTCCGAATCGAACGGCGACTTGCGCACCAGGCGGTGCACGCCGATCTCGGTCTTCAGCCAGCCGTAGGCGTAGTCGCCCTCGACGCGGAAGGTGGCCGACTTGATGCCCGCCACTTCGCCGCCGGAGACTTCCAGCAGCTCGGTCTTCCAGCCGCGCGACTCGGCCCAGCGCAGGTACATGCGCAGCAGTATCTCGGCCCAGTCCTGCGCCTCGGTGCCGCCGGCGCCGGCCTGGATGTCGACGAAGGCGTTGGTCGCATCCATCTTGCCGGAGAACATGCGCTGGAATTCCAGCTTGCCCACCTGCGCCTCGAGCTTGGTGAGATCGTCGATCACCGACTGTGCGGTGTCGTCGTCGCCGGCTTCGATCGCCATGTCCAGCAGTTCCTTCGCGTCGGCGAGGCCGGCGGAAAGGTGGTCGATGCCGCTGACGATGGTGTCCAGCCGGGCGCGCTCGCGGCCCAACTCCTGCGCGTGCGGCGGGTTGTCCCAGATCGTGGGGCTTTCCAGCTCGCGGCTTACTTCTTCGAGGCGCTCACGCTTGGTGGCGTAGTCAAAGATACCCCCTAAGCGACTCGACGCGGGCCGTGAGGTCCGCGATCTGCGCGAGGATCGGATTGGTCTCGATCATGGATGGTTGTGTCGTGCGAATGGCTCGCCATGGTAGCAAAATTGCCGCACTGCGACAGACGCCGGACGGTGGCCGGGCGCGCCGCCGGCGCTACCATGAACGTCCGGTACCGCTGGTCGGAGCGCCGCCATGTCCAATCGCAGCCTGAACCTCGACGACACGCTGTACGAGTACCTGCTCACGCACTCGCTGCGCGAGCATCGGGAGCAGATCGCCCTGCGCGAAGCCACGCGCAGCCATCCCCGTGCCGGCATGCAGATCTCGCCGGAGCAGGGCCAGTTCATGGCCTTGCTGGTGAAGCTGCTCGGCGCGCGCCGCACGCTCGAGATCGGCGTGTTCACGGGCTACAGCGCACTGTCGGTGGCGCTCGCCCTGCCCGCCGACGGCCGCATCCTCGCCTGCGACATCAGCGAGGAATACACCCGCATCGGCCGGCCATACTGGGAGCGCGCCGGCGTGGCGCACAAGATCGACCTGCGGCTGGCGCCGGCACTGGAAACGCTGGACGCGGAACTGGCCGCGGGCGCGGCCGGGCGCTACGACTTCGCCTTCATCGACGCCGACAAGACCGGCTACGCCAGCTATGTCGAGCGCTGCCTGCAACTGCTGCGCCCCGGCGGCCTGATCGCGATCGACAACGTGCTGTGGAGCGGCGCAGTGGCGCGGCCGCCGCGGGACGAGGACACCCGTGCGCTGCAGGCGCTCAACGAACGCCTGCACGGCGACGAGCGCATCGACCTGTCCATGCTGCCGGTCGGCGACGGCCTCACGCTGGCCCGCAAGCGCTGAGCTGGCCGCCCATCGGTTCCAGAGACACTTGCATCAGGCCACTGCCTGCTGGTGCACCCCGCGGACCGCCCGTCCCGACGGATCGGCCATCGCCGCGAACGCCGGATCCCACGCCAGCGCCGCCGGCGACGAGCAGGCGATGGACTTGCCGCCCGGCACGGTGGCGGCGCAAGCCTCGCCCGGATAGAACTGCTCGAAGATGCGCCGGTAGAAATACGCCTCCTTGGTGGCCGGCGTGTTGAACGGGAAGCGCGCGGCTGCGGCGGCGAATTCGCGGTCGCTCACCATCTGTTCCGCGTGCGCCTTGAGGCCGTCGATCCAGCCGTAGCCCACGCCGTCGCTGAACTGCTCCTTCTGCCGCCACAGGATCTCCTTGGGCAGCGCGCCCTCGAAGGCCGCGCGCAGCACGTGCTTCTCGATCTTGCCCTGCCCCGCCATCTTGTACGCGGCGTCCATGCCCATCGCCACGTCGATGAACTCGAGATCGAGAAACGGCACGCGCGCTTCCACGCCCCAGGCCATCATCGCCTTGTTCGCGCGCAGGCAGTCGTAGCTGTGCAGCGCGTCGAGCTTGCGCACGGTTTCCTCGTGGAAGGCCTCTGCCGAGGGCGCCTTGTGGAAGTACAGGTAGCCGCCGAAGAGCTCGTCCGAGCCTTCGCCCGACAGCACCATCTTCACGCCCATCGCCTTGATGCGGCGGGCCAGCAGGTACATCGGCGTGGCGGCGCGGATGGTGGTGACGTCGTAGGTTTCCAGGTGGCGGATCACTTCGGGCACCGCGTCCAGGCCTTCCCAGAAGGTGTAGACGAAGCCGTGGTGCACCGTGCCCAGCGCGTCGGCGGCGATCTGCGCGGCGGCGAGGTCGGGCGAACCGTCCAGGCCGATCGCGAAGGAATGCAGGCGCGGCCACCAGGCCTCGCTGCGGTCGCCGTCCTCGATGCGCTCGCGGGCGAACTTCGCGGCGCAGGCGGCAACCAGCGAGGAATCGAGGCCGCCCGAAAGCAGCACGCCGTAGGGCACGTCGGTCATCAGCTGGCGGTGCACCGCCTGCTCGAAGGCGTGGCGCAGTTCGCCCGGCGCCGGCGCATGGCCCTGCGTCGCCGCATAGTCGCGCCACGGCCTGGCGTAGTAGCTGCGCAGCTCGCCCGTGGCACTGTCGTAGACATGGCCGGGCGGAAACGCCGCCACGTCCGCACACACGCCGGTCAGCGCCTTCATCTCCGAGGCCACGCACAGGCGACCTTGCGCGTCGTGGCCCCAGTACAGCGGACACACGCCGATCGGGTCGCGCGCGATCAGGTAGCGCTGCGTCGCGCCGTCCCACAGCGCGAAAGCGAAGATGCCGTTGAGCTTGGTCAGGCCATGCTCGATGAATGCGGCCGCACCATGCTCGCGGTACAGCGCGTTGATCACCTCGCAGTCCGAGCCCGTCGTGAATTCGTAGCTACTGGCCCCGCGCAACGCCTGGTGGTTGTAGATCTCGCCGTTCACCGCCAACGCCAGTGCGCCGTCGCGCGAACGCAGCGGCTGTGCACCCGAGGCCGGGTCGACGATGGCCAGGCGCTCGTGCACCAGGATCACCCCCGCATCCACGAACACTCCACTCCAATCGGGACCGCGATGACGCTGCCGCTGCGACAACTCCAGCGCCTGCCGGCGCAAGGCGGCGAGGTCATCGCCCGGTTGCAGGTCGAACATTCCGAAAATCGAACACATGGTGGCTGGCCTTTGGGTAGTTGATGCGGTCGGTTGGAAAGGAAAAGCTCTTTTTGAAAGTCGGTCACGGATGGCCGGGTTTGCTTTTGCGCGGATGGATGCGCGTAAAAAATCACACACGCCAAAACGACGAAGGCCCGCTTGTGGCGGGCCTTCGTCGCGTATCTTTCGTGGAAACTTGCAGCTACGCGCGGGCCCGCCAACGGTTGGCGTTATTGTTCGCGCGATTGTTGTTGACGGCCGCCACGAAGCTACGCGCGGCAGGCGCGGTGGCGTTCGGGAACTGGGCGGTCATCGAGGTCATGTGCCGACTAGACCAGATGTTGCGGCGCAACGCAAGTGACGATTTCGCATGACGCGGTTCGGCCGTCCATACGCTCAACCGTCCACGGGCTCGGCGATCCAGCGCGCCGCCGGCTCCAGTTCGGCCAGCGCGAACAGGCGGAAATCGGCCGGCACCAGGAAGCGCGTCGCCTTGGTCGCGGTGCGCAGCCACGGCACGTCGGTCACCAGCGCCACGCGATCCCAGCCGCTGATGTGACGGATGCCGAGCATGAAGTCGTCCCACATCGCGCCGACGTCGAAGCCGGTGAAATCCGGCGCCACCACGAACAACATGCGCAGCTTGCGGTTCAGCGCGAACACCGCCTCCACGTCCGGTACCAGCACCTGCTCGTAATCGGCGGCGGTCACCTGCCCATGCGCGCGAAAGCCCAGCGTGCCGGGCGGCAATCCTTCGATCTGTTCGAGCATGGCAATCTCCGTGGCGGGCAGGCGGCCAGTTTGGCGCCTGTACCGTGAACGCCGCGCAAGGCCGACAGCCTTCATGTGGCTTGCACACGCCGATAACGCGACGGCGCGGAGAGTCAATGCAATCCGGTGCACACACCCGGATAGGGGGACTCCATTCAATTCATCCGGAGCACTGCCATGAAAAAACTGCTTTGTGCGGTTTCCGCGTTCGCGCTGCTGATACCGGCCATGGCGCTGGCGCAAAGCGCGTTCAACGGCACCTGGAAGACCGACCCGAGTTCGATCCATGACACGGGCAAGCCCATCGTCATCACGCTCAAGGGCGGCATGTTCAGCTGCTCCTGCAGCAACCCGGCTTACACCGTGAAGACCGACGGCGAGGATCACCCGGTGATTGGTCATCCGGGCTTCGATACCGTCGCGGTGAAGATCGTGGACGACCACACCATCGAGCAAACCCTGAAGAAGGCCGGCAAGGTCGTCGAGACGCTGACCGTCACGGGATCAGCGGACGGCAAGAGCGCCACCGAGGAAATGACCAACGACAGCGGCAGCACGCCGGTGACCGGCAAGGCCGGCCTGGTCAAGGTGGCCAAGGCGCCGACGGGATCGCACCTGCTGGCCGGCTCGTGGAAGATGAAGAACATCGATAACGTTTCCGACAACGGCCTCGCCTACACCTACAAAGTGGACGGCAGCGACGTGAGCCTCAGCACCCCTACCGGCGACTCCTATGCCGCGAAGATCGACGGTCCGGCCGTGCCGTACCAGACCAGCATGGGTGCCAACGACACCGTGAGCGTGAAGAAGCTGGGTCCGAACAGCCTGCGCGAGACCTACGAGCGCGGCGGCAAGGTGCTCAGCACCAGCACGATGACCGTTTCTGCCGACGGCAAGAGCATGAAGACCGTCAGTCACGACATGCACAACGACATCACCACCACTTCCACCGCGCGCAAGCAATAGCGAGGCAGCTCACCGGTCGTTTTCGCGCAAGGCCCGGCCTGATGCCGGGCCTTGCCGTTCAGGCGGGTTCGACGTGGCGCAGCAGCAGGCGCGGCGACTCGCGGCCCTGCCAGTCGTTGACGACGAGCTCGTAGGCGGCGCGCAGGCGCGTCGGCGGCACGGCACTGCCGACGTTGAACATCACCGCGTCGTGCACGCTGCCGTCGCGCGGGTCGCGCAGGCTGAGCCGCCAGTGGCCCTCGCCCATGGGCTTCCAGCCCGCGCATTCGAACAGGTTGTCGAACAGCGGCTCGGGGAAGGCCTGGCCCCAGGGGCCGGCGGCGCGCAGCTGCAGCGCCAGTTCCAGCGACAGACTGCCCGCGGGAAGTTCGCCGTCGGTATACAGCGCGGCCTGCAGCCGCTCCGGCGCGATCAGCTCGCGCGCGGCGGCGTCGAAGGCCGAGGCGAAACGTGGAAAATCGACGGCGCGCAGGCTCAGTCCCGCCGCCATCGCGTGGCCGCCGAAGCGTTCGATCAGGCCGGGCTGGCGCGCGTCGATCATCGCCAGCGCATCGCGCAGGTGGAAGCCGGGAATGGAGCGACCGGAACCGCGCAAGTGATCGGCATCGTCCTCGCTGGCCGGAGCGAATGCGACGGCGGGACGGTGCAGGCGTTCCTTGAGTTTGGAAGCCACCAGGCCGACCACGCCGGCATGCCAGGATGGCTCGTACAGCGCCACGCCAATCGCGGCGATATCGGTGAGGCCGGCCGTCATCGCCTCGGCCTCGGCCACCATGTCGGCCTGCAGCTCACGGCGCGTACGGTTGATGGCATCGAGTTCGCCAGCCAGCCGGCGCGCGGTCGCCGCATCGTCGGTGAGCAGGCACTCGATGCCGATATGCATGTCCTCCAGCCGCCCTGCCGCATTCAAACGCGGGCCCACCGAATAGCCCAGATCGCTGGCGCACAGCGTAGCTGCGCTGCGCTTGGCGCACTCCAGCAAGGCGTTGATGCCGGCGCAGGCGCGACCGCTGCGGATGCGCTTGATGCCCGCCGCCGCCAGCACGCGGTTGTTGAAATCCAATGGCACCAGATCCGCGACGGTGCCCAGCGCCACCAAGTCCAGCAACGCAGACAGATCAGGTTCGCTGCCGGCAAAGGCACCCTGACCGCGCAACTTGGCGCGCAAAGCCAGCAACAGGTAGAACATCACGCCCACACCGGCGAGGGCCTTGCTGGGAAAACCGTCGCCGACGAGATTCGGGTTCACCATCGCATCGCAGTCCGGCAAGCGCTCGCCCGGCAGATGATGGTCGGTGACGATTACCCGCATGCCCAGCTCGTGCGCCCGCGCCACACCGGCCACGCTGGCCACGCCGTTGTCCACGGTGACGATCAGCTGCGGGCGCGGCTGCAGCGAATCGACCAGCGCGGGCGTGAGGCCGTAGCCGTGTACGAAGCGGTTCGGCACCGCGTAGCTCACGCGTTTCGCCCCCAGCAGGCGCAGGCCGCGTACGGCGACGGCCGTGCCGGTGGCGCCGTCGCAGTCGTAGTCGCCCGCGATCAGGATGGCCTGGTCGTCGCGGATCGCCGCGGCCAGCAGGTCGATGGCGGCATCCAGGCCGCCCAGCGATTGCGGCGACAGCAGACGTTGCAGGCGATGCTCGACACCCTCGGGCTGCAGCACGCCGCGCGCTGCGTAGATGCGTTGCAGTACCGGATGCACCGTGGCATCCCAGCCGGATGGCTCGCCCTGTGGCTCGCGCCGGCGCAGTTCCAGCGTGCTCAACGCGGCGCCCCGCGCCAGAAGCGCCAGCGATGCCATGGCCGCCACGACCAGCGCTCGCCGCCGGCGAACGCGAAGTGCAAGGGCTGCCGTTGCGCCAGCGCTTGCAAGGCCGGCCACCAGTCGCGCCCGAGTTCGACGGCGGGCACGTCCTGCAGGTCGATCAGCGAGCCGGCGGGCGCGGTCGTCAGGGTCGATGGCGTGCGTGCCTGGCCAGGCACGCCGGCACGCGCCGCCAGTGCGCGCAGCAAGACGTCGTTGCCGACCACGCCCGCGAATCGGCAGTGCAACGTCGACGGCAGGCGCCCTGCCCCCCACCACCACACGCTGTTGACCGGCAGCAGGCCACGCGACTGACGCGCGGCGTTCAAGGGATGCTGATGCAGCAGCACCTGCACTTCGTTGAGCAGCACGCGCCATGGGCGGCCTTGCGCGCCCCGCGGCAGATGCTGGTACAGATCCTCGCCCAGCGCCTGTTCCGGCGCGGCAAAGTCCGGCAGCGGCACGTCCGGCGGCAGGCACAGTTGCCAGTGGTTCGGCGCGGTGATTTCCAGTTGCAGGCCGGCTTCGGCGAAAACCGGCTGCAGCAGCTGCGCGTAGGCCTGCGCCTCGTCCGGCTGCAGCGACAGCGAGCCGCAGGCCATCAGGCGCACGCCGCTCATGTCCGGCTGCACCCAAGCGGGATCGGCGTTGAGCCACGCGGCTTCGCCTGCATCGCCGGCCAGATGCTCGCGCACGAGCGCCGCGGCCGGCAGCTGCTCGCCGGTGCCTTCAAAGGCAGCGGCGAGCATGGCAAGCCGTTCGCGCGGACCGTCGTCGAGACGATCGGCCCGCGCCAGCAGGCGGCGCAGCGGATGCGCCGCATCGAAGCGATCCAGCGCGGGCAGCCACAGGTGCGTCGCTTGCGTGCTCATCCGCGCGGACGCTCAGGCTTCCAGGGTTTCATACAAGGCCATCCACTCCGCCTCCAGCGTTTCCTTCTCGCGGCGCAGCTCGGCCTGCTGCTGGCTCAGTTTCATCAGCGCGGCGGTGGGACCGTTGTATGTAGCCGGGTCGGCCAGCTTCGCCTCCAGCGTAACCAATTCGGCTTCGATGGCGGCGATGCGCGTCTCGATCTTCTTGACCCGCTGGCGTGCAGTCTTTTCGTTTTCACGCTGTGCAGCCGCATTGCGCCGGCGTTCCTCGGGCGACTCGACCGGCGCCACCGGTTTCGCCTCGGCCTTCGACTTGGCGGCCTTCTTGTTTGCGGCGCCACGCGAGCGCAGCCAGCGCGCGTAGTCGTCGAGGTCGCCGTCGAACGGCTCGACCACGCCGTCGGCCACGCGCCAGAAGCTGTCGCTGACCATGCCCAGCAGGTGGCGATCGTGCGAGACCAGCACCAGCGCGCCATCGAAGTCGGCCAGCGCGTCGGCCAGCGCCTCGCGCATGTCGAGGTCGAGGTGGTTGGTGGGCTCGTCGAGCAGCAGCAGGTTCGGCTTGTCCCAGGCGATCAGCGCCAGCGCCAACCGTGCGCGCTCGCCGCCGGAGAAACCGTCCACCGACTCAAACGCGCGGTCGCCGGCGAAGTTCCAGGTGCCGAGGAAGTCGCGCAGCACCTGCGCAGCCACGTTCGGCGCCTTGTCCTGCAGATGGTCGTAAGGGCTACGCCCGGCGTACAGGCTTTCCACCGTGTGCTGGGCGAAGTAGCCGATTTTCAGGTCCTTGTGCGCCTTGCGCTCGCCGCCCATAGGTGCGAGTTCGCCCACCAGGGTCTTTACCAGGGTGGATTTGCCCGCGCCGTTCGGGCCGAGCAGGCCGATGCGTTCGCCGGCTTCGAGACGGAAACGCACGTCGCGCAGGATGATCGTGGCTTCGCGGCTGGTCGTCTCGTGGCCGGGCAGATGGTCGTCGCCTTCCTCGCGGGTGCCGGCCGGATAGCCGGCCACCACCTCCTCCAGCTGCAGCATGGAGTCGGGCACGCGATCGGGCCTGGCGAACTGGAAATGGAACGCACGCTCGGCGCGCACCGCCTCGGTGCCGGCCATCTTCTCCAGCCGCTTCATGCGCGACTGCGCCTGCTTGGCCTTGCTGGCCTTGGCCTTGAAGCGGTCGATGAAGCTCTGCAGGTGGGCGCGCTCGGCTTGCTCGCGCTCGTGGGCGATCTGCTGCTGGCGCAACTGTTCGGCGCGCAGGCGCTCGAACGCGCTGTAGTTGCCGGTGTAGAGGCGCGCGCCGCCATCGACCAGGTGCAAGGTGTGGTCGATCACGCCGTCGAGAAATTCGCGGTCGTGCGAGATGATCAGCAAGGTGCCCTGGTAGCGGCGCAGCCATTCCTCCAGCCACAGCACGGCGTCGAGGTCGAGATGGTTAGTGGGCTCATCGAGCAGCAGCAGTTCGGACGGCGCCATCAGCGCGCGCGCCAGGTTCAGGCGCACGCGCCAGCCGCCGGAGAATTCCTTCACCGCGCGCTCGTGCGTCTCCGGCGCGAAGCCCAGGCCGTGCAGCAGGCGGCCGGCGCGGGCGCGGGCGTCGTAGCCGTGCAGCTCCTCGATGCGGTGGTGGGCGCGCGCCATCGCCTCGGTGTCGCCGCGCGCGTCGGCGTCCAGCTCGTCGCGCAACGCGGCGGCGAGTTCCACGTCGCCGCCCAGCACGTAGTCGATCGCGGGGTCGGGCAGCGCGGGCGTCTCCTGCGCCACCGAGGCCAGGCGCAGCTTCGCCGGCAGGCCGATGTCGCCGGCGTCGGCCTCGACCTGGCCCTGCAGCGCCGCGAACAGGCTGGACTTGCCGCAGCCGTTGCGGCCGATCACGCCCAGCCGCCAGCCGCCCTGGATCACCAGGTCGATGTCGGACAGCAGCAGGCGGCTGCCGCGGCGCAGGGCAAAATGGCGGAACGCGATCATCGGGACACTTCAATCGGGCGACTTGGCCGCCCATGATAACGGCTATGGCGGTCACACCCGCCGCAACAGCCCGTGGATAGTCGCAAACAGTTCTGCTACAACGGCGCAGCATCGCCTTGCGCGGAGAGGGGACCATGTTCAAGCATCGCTACAGCCTGCCCTTGCTGGCAGCCATCGCTTTCGGCGCAGGCAGCCTTGCCGTGCCGCAGCCCGTCCATGCCGACAACCTGCTGATCCATCGCGTGCAGCAGGAGAAGGGCATGAACCTGCCCACGCGCGGCATGAGCATGGCCCAGGTCGAGAAGAAGTACGGCGCGCCGCAGCGCAAGCTCTCGCCGCGCGGCGGCGATACCAGGAAGCACCCGGTCATCAACCGCTGGGAGTATTCGGACTTCATCGTGTACTTCGAGCACGAGCACGTGATCCATGCCGTGCTGAATACCCCGGCCGGCAACAACACCAACCCCGCCACGGCGAACTGATCTACCCGAATATGACGCGCCCCGCGACGACGCGGGGCGCGTTCTTTTGTGCGCCAGCGGCCGTACTCTCGTAAACTTCGCGGCCCGATGCCATGCCGGCATCGATCCGAAATGCACGAGAGTTTCGCCATGACCGAACCCCGCTGGCGCCTGCCCGCCGAATGGGAACCGCAAGCCGCGGTGCTGATCGCCTGGCCGCATGCCGGCACGGACTGGGCCGAGCGCCTGGCCGAGGTGGAAACCACCTACGTGGCACTGGCCGCGGCGGTGACGCGCTTCCAGCGACTGGTCGTGGTGGTCGCCGACGCCGACGTGCACGCCCACGCCGAAGCATTGTTGCGCGAGGCGGGCGTCGACCTGATGCGCATCCGCTTCGTCGAACTGCCCTACGACGACACCTGGCTGCGCGACTCCGGCCCGATCACCCTGCAGGACGGCGACGGCCGCTTCCAGGTCGCCGACTTCCGCTTCACCGGCTGGGGCGGCAAGTTCGGCGCCGAGCAGGACGACGCGCTGATCGCGGGCCTGGTCGCCGCCGGCGTGTTCGGCGAGGCTTCGCACCGGCGCATCGACTGGGCGCTGGAAGGCGGCGGCATCGAGAGCGATGGCGCGGGTACCGTGCTCACCACCTGGAAATGCCTCCACCAGCGTCACCCGGAGCAGAGTCGTGAGGCGATGAGCGCGATCCTGCGCGACAGCCTGCACGCCAGCCGCATCCTGTGGCTGGACCACGGCTATCTGGAAGGCGACGACACCGACGCGCACATCGACACCCTCGCCCGCTTCGCGCCGGGCGGGCACATCGTGTACCAGGCCTGCGACGACGCCAGCGACAAGCACCACGACGAACTCGCGCGCATGGGTGTGGAACTGGCCACATTGCGTACCGTCGACGGTCGTCCGTACACGCTGCACCCGTTGCCGTGGGCGCAGCCCATCATCGACGAGGGCCGCCGGCTCGCCGCCTCCTACGCGAACTACCTGATCGTCGATGGCGCCGTGCTGGTGCCCGCCTACGGCGACGCGGCCGACGACGCGGCCGCGCGCATCATCGGCAGCGCGCACCCCGGTCGCACCGTGGTGCAGGTGCCCTGCCGCCCGCTGATCTGGCAGAACGGCAGTCTGCACTGCATCACCATGCAGCTGCCGGCCGGGCTGGTGTGATCCTCAACGGCCGTCGTCGCCGTTCGCCGCGGACTTGCCGTTGCCGAAGAAGCGTTCGCGCACCTTTTCCTCGTTGTGGTAGTGCGTGTAGGGCTTGAGCAGGTCGTAGCGGGTGACCATGCCCAGCAGCGTGCGGCGGTCCGGACCCACCACCGGGATGCGTTCCAGTTTCTCCACGGCGGCACGCACGGCCACGCTCTGGCAGCTTTCGTCGGGCAAGGCGACCACCGGCTCCCTGCCCACCACGTCGGCCAGCCTTGCGCTGCCCGAGGGATCCTCCTTCAGCCAGCGCTGCACGTCCTGCCGGTTCACCACGTTGAGCAGGCCGCCGTCGGCGTCCACCACCGGGAACGCGCGGTATTGCTGGTCAGCGCCGAAATAGCGCTCGGCCAGTTCGCGCACGCTGAGCTCGCCGGGCACGGTGACGATCGCGGTGGTCATCACCTCGCGCACCGCCGTGTGTTCGAGCCGGTCCACCGTGTATTCGCGGAAGATGTCCAGGCCGCGCCGCGCGATCTTCTCGGTGAGGATCGAGCGCTTCATCAGGAACACGCTGACGCCGTACGCCGTGGTGCAGGACACCAGCAGCACAGGCAGCGCGCTGGCGTTGTGGGTGAGCTCCAGCGCGAACATGATCGAGGTGAACGGCAGACGCATCACGCCCGCCAGCATCGCGCCCATGCTGAGCAGCGGCCACAAGAGCGGATCGCCACCCGGGAACACCATCGCCTCCAGCCCGCCCAGGCCTGCGCCCAGCGACAGCAGCGGTGCCAGCACGCCGCCGGAAGTGCCCGAGCCCAGGTAGATCACCCACATCAGCGACTTCACCAGCATGAACACCAGGATCGCCGTGCCCGCCAGCTGGCCGGTCAGCAGCCGGTCGATCACGTCATAGCCCACGCCCAGGGTCTGCGGGTCGATCACGCCACCGACGCTCACCGCCACGGCGCCGATCAGCGGCCACCACATCCAGTGCACCGGCAACCGGTGGAACGCGTCCTCGGCGCGGTACACCAGCGCGGTGAGCAGCGTGGCCAGCAGGCCGGCGAAGAAGCCGCAGACCGCGGCCAGCCCGAATGTCGGCAGGCCCACCTCGAACGTCGTCGCGAGCGGGAACAGCGCGCCGGGGCCGAGCAGCCACATGCGCAGCGCGTCGGCCACGAAGCAGGCGATCGCCACCGGAATCGTGCTGCGCGGGCGCAGCTCGAACAGCAGCAGTTCCACCGCCAGCAGGGTCGCCGCGATCGGCGTGCCGAAGGTGGCCGCCATGCCCGCGCAGGCGCCGGCCACCAGCAGGGTGCGACGCTCCATCGAGGTGAGGTAGAACATCTGGCCGAACAGCGAGCCCAGCGCGCCGCCGGTCATGATGATCGGCCCCTCGGCGCCGAACGGGCCGCCGGTGCCGATCGCGATCGCCGCCGACAGCGGCTTCAGGATCGCCACCTTCACCATCATCTTGCTCTTGCGGAACAGGATCGCCTCCAGCGCTTCGGGAATCCCGTGGCCGCGGATGCGGTCGCTGCCGTAACGCGCCATCAGCCCCACCAGCAGGCCGCCCACCAGCGGCGCCAGCACGATCGCCCAGACCGGCGCATGCAGGCCCGGCGCGACGAACGCAAAGGAGAATTGCTGGCGGAACGCCAGGTTGGTGACCAGGCCGATCATCCGGTACAGCACGTACGCGACGAACGCCGCCATGACGCCCACGAACACCGCCATCAGCGAAAGCTTGAGGATGCTGACGCTGGGCCGGAAATCGCTCTGGCTCAGCGTGTCCTGCTTCCAGCGTTCGTACTTGCACAGCAGCCAGGTGGCGACGACGTTCATGCGACACCTCCGCCACCGATGCCGCAGCATCGGATCGTGCGTCCGTCGGCATTGCCCATCGGCCATCTCCGTCAGGGAAGCATTGCTGCGCAAGCATCGCCGTGATCCAGAGTAGCGGAAGCGTGTCGCGACGGTCCCGGTGGCCGCCCTTGTTACACTAGGCGACGCAAACCCTCACGCCGAATCGCCCATGACCCGCAAGATCCTGAAAGCCGCCCTGTTGCAGGAAACCGACCGTGGCAGCCGCGACGCCAACCTCGACGCGATCGAGGCCGGCCTGCGCGAGGCCGCCAGGGCCGGCGCCGAACTGGTGCTGCTGCAGGAGCTGCACAACGGCCCGTATTTCTGCCAGCACGAATCGGTCGACCTGTTCGACCTGGCCGAGAGCATTCCCGGCCCCAGTACCGCGCGCATCGGCAAGCTGGCAGAAGAACTCAAGCTGGTGGTGGTGGCCTCGCTGTTCGAGAAGCGCGCGGCCGGGCTGTACCACAACACCGCGGTGGTGTTCGACCGCTCGGCGGCGATCGCAGGCAAGTACCGCAAGATGCACATCCCAGACGATCCCGCGTTCTACGAGAAGTTCTACTTCACGCCGGGCGACCTGGGTTTCGAGCCGATCGACACCTCGGTGGGTCGCCTCGGCGTGCTGGTGTGCTGGGACCAGTGGTATCCGGAAGCCGCCCGCCTGATGGCGCTGGCCGGCGCGGAACTGCTGCTCTACCCCACCGCGATCGGCTGGGACCCGAACGACGCGCAGGCCGAGAAGGATCGCCAGCGCGAGGCCTGGATCACCGTGCAGCGCGGGCACGCAGTGGCGAACGGCCTGCCGTTGCTGGCCTGCAACCGCACCGGCTTCGAGGCCGATCCCAGCGGCGCCGGTGCCGGCATCCGGTTCTGGGGTACCAGCTTCGTGGCCGGACCGCAGGGCGAGTTCCTCGCCCAGGCCGGCACCGACGGGCGCGAGTTGCTGCTCGCCGAGATCGACATGCAGCGCAGCGAGCATGTGCGCCGTATCTGGCCGTTCCTGCGCGATCGCCGCATCGACGCCTATGGCGATCTGCTCAAGCGCTTTCGGGACTAGTGCGTTCGTCCTTGAACGCGAGAGTCAAACGGGCGGCCATCCTTGGCCGCACTTGGGTTTGCTTTTGCGATCATCCCTGATCGCGAAGATCACACGGGCACCCATCCATGGCCGCACTCCTCACTTGCTTCGCGAGGGGCGCGTCCCCATGCTTGGGGACTCCCCGCGACCGGCACGCCACACGCATGAGTGACACCGAATCCACCCTTCCCGCCGTGCTGCAGGACCAGCCCATCGAGCACGTGAAGCG